>OJNQ01002594.1_pt1 | contig 11447 bp, 6 predicted proteins | sample 1597621 | NCBI WGS metagenome assembly OJNQ01 (sample SAMEA2452137, study PRJEB22498) | human gut metagenome | reverse complement strand
GCAAAGTTTTCGGAACCGTTGTATCCGAAGTCAAATTCCGCGATATACCGGGTTTTGTAATCGTAGGTCAGTCGGCCTACCAAACCGACGTATGCCGTCGGAACGTCCGTGAACTCGGAAGGGTAGTATCTTTTATTCTGGTTGTAGAGCAATAATCCGCCTACATTATGGTCGCCGAATTTCCGATTGTAACGAAGACTCGCTTCAAAATACCAATTGCGCCCCCGATAGGTCTTTTCGGCATAGCCTAGCCGTTTGTTCTGTCCGTCTACCCGGTAAACGATGGTTTTGTTATAAGCAGGATCTTTGATATCCAAATCGGGATTCTCCAGTTCCGATTGGTAGTAAGGAGTGTACGATTCGACAGAACCGTGACGCTGCTGCAGGAAAGAGTAAGAAGTATTATAGGCACCTTTAACCTCTACGGATAATCCTTTTGTAATAAAGTCTAGCTTCTGTGTCAATGACAAGTCCATATTCATGGTATTGCTGGTATTCCTGTCGTATCCTTGTCCGTAATAGCGTGCCAATGCATTATTGTTCATCAAGATACCTTCATACTTTCCCGGATTGATGGTGACGAGCTTTCCGTCTATGATTCCCGGACTGTTGAAAGGTTGTGCCATGTTGATGAGCGAGAAGAGGCCATATTCATAATTATTGTCATTAGGCTCGTGGGTGATACCGACGATACCGCCGAGTCCAACTTTCAATAAAGTACTTTTGGTAATGTCCAAATCAAGGTTTCCCCGATAATTGTAACGGGTATAGTTAAAGTTGTTATTGTAGTCCAGTTCCTTATATTGCCGGAAAAGTCCGTCCTGCCATAAGAATCCCATAGAGATAAAGTAACGGACACGTTCTGTTCCGCCACTTATGTTAAGGTTATGCTGGGTTTGGATAGAAGAACTCTTCATGATATACTTCCGCCAATTCACGTTGGGATACATGATCGGGTCGTCACCGAGTCGGAAACGTTCCAATGTATATTCGTCGAAAGCGTGCTTCGGCTTTTTGTCGTTATCATTCATCTCATTAAAGAGTTGGGCATAGGTGTAACTGTCCGCCATTTCTAGAATCCGTGTGGGTTGTTGGATGCCGACAGAGGAAGAAATGGATATCTTGGCTTTTCCTTCCTCTCCTCGGCGGGTAGTAACCAGGATTACACCATTGGCGCCACGTACCCCGAATACAGCCGTAGCGGAAGCGTCTTTCAGGACGGTCACACTTTCTATCTCATTGGGGTCCATCTGGAAAAAGGAACGTTCTACTCCGTCTACCAATATGAGCGGAGCCGAAGCACTTTCTGTCAATGAACCTACTCCGCGAATGTAGATTGCCGGATCTTCCTTGCCCGGTTGTCCGCTTGTGGCGACGGAAGAAAGGCCGGTGATTTGTCCGGCAAGAGACGTAGCGATGCTTGCATTGGGAGAGCGGAGCAAGACATCCGTTTTTACAGAAGAGATAGCTCCCGTCAGAGTCTCTTTCTTTTGAGTTCCGTAGGCTACTACCATTACTTCATTCAACGCGTTGGCCTCTTCCTTTAGGATAACTCTGATTCTGGTTTTTCTGCGTCTCGTAGCCGACATAAGAAATTTGTAATACTGCCGTTTGGGCGTTCGGTACACTTAACTTGAAATTACCTTCGGAGTCTGTAATGGCTCCTTTCTGACTACCGACAAGTAAGACTGTGGCACCGATGGCCCCTTCGTCTCTCTCATCCCGAACATTACCGGTTACGGTAACTTGAGCAAACATCCAAGATGTTATGAATAGCATAGCCAGTAACAATCCGATTCGTTTGCCTTTTGATGCATAGTTTTTCATGGTGATTAAATTAATTGATTTGTAACATTAACAGTTATGGGGTTCGAAATGGGTAGGGGAATCAAAAGATTTTTTTTGGAAGCTAGCTTCTTTTATCTATCTTTGTTTCGCTAACGAAAAGCTGAATAGATGAGAAACTGCTAAAATGAGAAGACTGGATAATACAATAAACACTAGTATGCCATTTGATGATATCTATCTAGAGTATTATCAACGCTGCTTTTTGTTTGCCAAATCTTATCTTCAAGATGAAATGCTATCCAAAGACATAGCCTCCGAAGCGATGATTACCTTATGGACCACGATGAAGACGGAAGAGGTGAAAAATGTCTGTTCTTTCCTGATGACCGTAGTGAAAAATCAGGCCTTAAACCATCTGCGCAATGAACACTTACGGATGGAAGCCCGTGAAAGCATATTGGCGGATGAACTTTATGAGCTTGATTTCCGTATTGCTTCGTTGGATTCTTCCGATCCGAACCGGCTCTTTTCAGAAGAAATCGTTGAGATTGTAAATCGTACTTTGGGAGAACTGCCCGAAAAGACAAGAAAGGCATTTATGATGAGCCGGTATCAGAATAAATCGGTGAAGGAGATTGCCGGATTATTGGATGTTACGGTGAAAGGAGCGGATTACCATATTGGGAAAGCGCTCCAAGCCTTGAGGAAAAGTCTCAAGGATTACCTTTCCTCTTTCCTCTTTTTCTAACTTTTTTCATTTTTCCACTAGTGAACTTCGTGAGTGGCGTGTCTTATATATGTAAGGCGGAAAACTGCTGATATTTTAATTCAAAACGTATGGACACGAAACTATTAAATAAATATATTGCCGGTGATGTCCTTCCCGAAGAAAAGAAGGAAGTGGCACGTTGGCTGAAAGAGAGCGAAGAACACCGTAAGCAGTTGATGCAGCTACGCCATATCTATGATGCGACTGTCTGGAATGCTAATCTGAAGGAAGAAAAACCGGGAAAGAAAAAGACCGTGACTCATTATCTCCGGACTTCCATAAAGATAGCCGCTGTTGTTGCTATGCTTGCCTTTATTCTTCATAAAGAATATCAGGAGTACCGGTTGGAACATTCTACAGAGATGCAGGTGATGACTGTTCCCGCAGGACAAAGAGCCAGTCTGGTTCTGGCTGATGGAACAACCGTTTGGTTGAACTCGAACTCCATTTTAAGATATCCGGCTGCCGGATTCCACTCCAAAGAGAGGAAAGTGATTTTGGAGGGAGAGGGGTATTTTGAGGTAGCGCGTGATGAGAAACATCCTTTTATTGTTGAAACGGAGAAATATAACGTCAGAGTGTTGGGAACCACGTTCAATGTTTCCGCTTATCCGGATTCTGACCTGTTTGAAACCTCTTTGATAGAAGGTAAGGTTACCGTGTATCAGCCCGATACACAGCATGAAGTCATGCTGCAACCTAATGAGAAGGTAGAGACGATAGATGGAAAACTTTGTAAGGAAACCTTTACGTCAGATCATGCTTTCTTGTGGAGGATAGGTGTTTATTCTTTCAAGAATGAACCGTTGGAAGCTGTATTCAAGAAACTGGAGCAATATTATGAAGTGAAGATTATCAACAATAATCAAGAGATAGCTTCCCGTCCGTGTACAGGTAAGTTCCGGCAGAAAGAAGGTATTGAACACGTGATGAAGGTATTGCAGAAGTACGTTAAATTTAACTATATGCAGGATGATGAGAAGAATCAGATTATCATCTATTGATAAAGAAGTATGAATCCTAAAATGAAAAACATGAGAACAAGAGCACCTGTCTGTTTAAAACGAAAATATCGGTAAATGCTGCAACATTTACCGATATGTGAGAAGTCAATAAAAAAGACTCGACTTTCATTCCAAATCTTTATGTATTAACTTAATAACTCTAGGCAAAGATATGAAAAATAATCTTTGGTGTGGACGTATTGTCCATAGAAAAACACACTCTACTCAAATTTTAAGAATTATGAGGTTAACTGTCTTTTTCCTGTTATTCATTATTTTTGAGACGTATGCCTTGGATGGCTATTCTCAGAATCAAAAAGTTACGATGAATAAAGGAACCGCAACATTCGCCGAAATCATCAGGCAGATTGAAAAACAAACAGACTATTTGTTTATCTATAATGAGCATGAGATTGCTTTAGACAAACGAATAGCAGTATCTACTCGGGAAACCACGGTTGCCGAAATTCTTAATAGAGTTTTGCAAGGAACAGGTTTCTCGTATACGATGGAAGGCAACCATATTATTCTGGTGAAAAGTATGGAGAAAATGAAAAACGTAACTCTCGGTCGGAAGATAACAGGAACTGTGAAAGATGATTTGGGAGAGGCTATTGTCGGTTGTAATGTAGCTGTTAAAGGTGAGAAAATAGGAGCCATCACCGATATGGATGGAAGATATACTATCGAGGTTCCGGACAATAGTATATTGGTTTTCTCATTTTTAGGTTATAAGAGCGTTGAATCTCCCGTCAAGAATAATTCGGTTATCAATATAACCATGCAAGAAGACTCCAGGTCTTTGGAAGAAGTGGTGGTTGTAGGTTATGGGACACAGAAGAAAGTCAATTTGACAGGTGCCGTGTCTGTGGTAGAGGGGGATCAATTGGCAGGGCGTTCTGCTTCGACTATGTCTCAATTACTGCAAGGAGCAGTTCCTAACATGACTGTCTCTTTTTCTTCCGGTCGTGCAGGAGATGGAGGTTCGTTTAATATCAGAGGTGTGAATTCCATTAGTGGTTCTGCCAAACCGTTGGTCCTTATTGATGGAGTGGAGGGAGATGTGAATCGTGTCAATCCGAATGATGTCGCCTCTGTTTCGGTCTTAAAAGATGCGTCGTCTGCGGCAATTTATGGAGCACGTGCCGCCTATGGAGTTATTCTGGTAACTACAAAAACGGGAGAAAAAGGCAAAGTCACTCTTAATTATAACGGACGATATAGCTTTAGTGATGTAACTACGTCGACAGATTATGAAACCCGTGGATATTATGCGGCCGGTATTAGTGATATGTTTTTCTCTACCTGGCAAGGGACACCATTGCTCACATATACGGAAAAGGATTATCATGAGTTGTGGATCAGGAGAAATGATAAGACGGAACAACCCGAACGGCCCTGGGTAGTAACTGAAAACGGACAGTATAAATACTATGGGAATTTTGATTGGTATAATTATTTATATGACCATAAACGTCCGACGCATGAACATAATGTAAGCATTTCCGGTGGAAGTGAACATTTGAAGTTCAGGCTTTCCGGAGGATATTATAATCAGAAAGGAGTTCTTAAAATACAACCGGACAAGTATGAACGCTATAACTTCAAATCAAGGCTGGAAGCCAAAGTGACTCCATGGTTATCCGTCAGTAATAATACCTCTTATTTCAAATCGAATTACTCCTATCCGGGACTTGGTGGAGTGAATACAATATTTAAGAATGCAAGCTATCGTGCCTTGCCTATATTAGTGCCTGTACATCCTGATGGTACACTGGTGTATGAAACTAATATCATGAACTATACTTTGGCGGGTACCACTGTTGCATTATCTAATAAGAAACATAATAATAAAGATGAGATAGACGAGTTTATGACCACATTTGAAGTCGTTATAAATCCGATAAAACATGTTGAAATCATAGGGAATTACACATATTCGAAATATGACAAGAAATGTACCAATAGAAGTGTAGACATGCAATACTCCAAAGTACCGGGTGTTACGATTACCATGCCCGAGAGTACAAGCGGAGGGAATAAACTGACTGTGTTGAATACAAAAAATCTGTATTATGCATATAATGCTTACGGAACTTATGGTAACTTGTTTGCCGGCTCTCATAATGTGAAACTGACAGGCGGTATCAACTATGAGACAAAATCTTATGAAGATCTGACTGTGAGCAAAGATGGACTGTTATCTGATGAATTGAATGACTTTAATCTGGCTAAGGGAGAAAATACAGTAGTCACCGGAGGAAAGAATAAATATGCTTTATTTGGCGTCTTTTATAGGGCAAACTATGATTATAAAGGAAGATACCTGTTTGAGGCGAGCGGAAGATACGATGGCAGTTCCCGGTTTAAAAAAGGCCATCGGTACGGCTTCTTCCCATCGTTCTCCGCCGGATGGCGCATTAGCGAAGAGCCTTTTTATGGAGCATTGAAAAATACAGTAGATAACCTAAAGTTACGACTGTCTTATGGAACTTTGGGCAATCAGCAAGTTGGTTATTATGATTATCTGCAGCAAATAGAAACAGGAAAAGTTCTTAATTATTCGTTTGGTGATAAAGAAAAGGCCTCGTATGCCTATGAAACCGCTCCTAATGCTTCCGACTTGACATGGGAAACCGTAGTTACTAAAAATATTGGTCTTGATATCGGTATCTTCAATAATAGATTGAATATTTCGGCAGATGCTTATATAAGGGATACAAAAGACATGCTAATGCCCGGCAAAGCATTACCGTCTGTCTATGGCGCAAAATCTCCTAATATGAATGCTGCTGATTTAAGGACCAAAGGTTGGGAATTGGTCGTTGCCTGGAATGACCGTTTTAATGTGATGGACAAACCTTTTAACTATGGTGTTTCGTTTGGAATCGGGGATAATGTCTCCAAGATTACGAAATATGATAACCCTAATAAAGAAATCAGCTCTCCTTATGTCGGTCAGAGACTGGGAGATATATGGGGGTATATGGTTGATGGCTATTTTGCGACAGATGAAGAGGCAGCTAATTATGGAGTAGACCAGAGTGTCGTAAACTATATCATCAACAATGCCGTTGTCGATAGAGGACTGCATGCTGGAGACATGAAGTATCTCGATCTTGATGGCAATAATAAGATCGAACAAACTGTCAGTGCTAATGATATTAAGGACCAACGGATTATAGGTAATTCTCTTCCGCGCTATACGTACAGCATCAGACTTAATGCAGAATGGAATGGCATTGACTTTTCCGTGTTCTTTCAGGGAGTGGGGAAACAAGACTGGTATCCATCCAGTGATGCATTTGCCTTTTGGGGACCGTATAGTTCACCAGCACCAAGTTTCATTCCGAAGGATTTTCTGGCAGACGTATGGAGCGTAGACAATCCTGATGCTTATTTCCCCCGCCCCAGAGGATATATCGCATGGACTGATGGTCGTTCCTTGTCATCGGTTAATAACAGATACTTGCAAAGTCTTGCCTATTGCCGACTGAAAAACCTGACCGTAGGATATACGTTACCTGTTAAATGGTTATCAAAGATACATGTACAGAAAGCCCGTCTCTATTTCAGTGGTGAGAATCTGCTCACATTAGACAGGCTGGATACGGATTATATTGATCCGGAAGCGGCTGCTGCCGGAACAAATTGGAAAACTGGTAAGACTAATGCACTCTCTTATCCGTTCTCAAAGACCTATTCTTTTGGTATTGATATTACATTCTGATAATAACTAAATATATCTCTATATATGAAAACCAAGTTTAGTATCATATTTATGTGGTTGTTTACCATTCTTTTTATATCGTGTGATAAACTGGACCTTTATCCTGAAGACAGTTTGTCTCCAACCACCTATTTCAAGAATGAAAACGAACTTCAACTGTATAGTAATCAGTTTTACTATAATATACTGCCTACGGCAGCAGATATTTATAAAGATAATGCAGATGTATTGATTGTTTCTCCGTTGGATGATGAGGTAACTGGGCAACGGATCATTCCATCGACGGGGGGAGGATGGAATTGGGAGGCATTGAGAAGTCTTAATTTCTTGTTAGAGAATTCTCATAATTGTGAAGATCAAGATGTACGTAATAAGTACGATGCAATCACCCGTTTTTTCAGGGCTTATTTTTACTTTAAGAAAGTACAGCGATTTGGAGATGTCCCCTGGTATGATAAAGTACTAGATTCATCTGATGCTGAACTGTTGTATAAACCCCGGGATTCCAGAGAGTTTGTGATGCAGAAAATCATTGAAGATTTGGATTTTGCTATTACTACTTTATCCAAAGATAAAGAACTTTACAGAGTCAGTAAATGGGCTGCATTGGCACTGAAGTCAAGAGTTTGTTTGTTTGAAGGCACTTTCCGTAAGTATCATGGGATAGCAGACTACGAAAAATATTTGGATGCGTGCATTACTGCTTCCGATGACTTTATGAAGAATAGTGGATATAGCTTGTATAAAACAGGCAGTACTCCTTATCAGACTCTTTTTTCTTCCTTGAATGCCATTCAGCAGGAAATTGTTCTGGCTAGAGACTATAATGGGACACTGAATATCCGTCACGACGTGCAAGGTTTTGAAAATACAGCTTCGAAAGGCAGACCCGGATTATCGAAAAAGATTGTAAATATGTATTTGAATAAGAACGGTTCCCGTTTTACGGACATGCAAGGATATGCCACTAAGGTATTTTTTGATGAATGTCAGAACAGAGATCCTCGTTTGGCACAGACCATCCGTACTCCCGGATATATACGTCCGGGAGAAACGAAACAGTCGGGTCCTAATTTCTCTTCGGCAATGACTGGGTATCATTTAATTAAATATTCGGGTGCCACCAAATATGATGTTGGTGACACGTCTGAAAATGATTTTCCTATTTTCAGGACGGCGGAGGTTTTTTTGAATTATGTGGAAGCCAAAGCGGAAAGGGGAACGTTGGAACAGAATGATATTGACAAGACGATTAAATTAATAAGGGATAGGGTAGGAATGCCGAACCTGAATATGAGTGACGCTAATACGGCCCCCGATCCTTATCTGCTGAATGTCTATCCTAATGTCTCTGAAACGAATAAAGGAGTCATACTGGAAATCCGTCGTGAAAGAGTCATAGAATTGTTAATGGAAGGCTTCCGTTATTATGATTTAATGCGTTGGAAAGCGGGGAGTTGTATGGATGATGAGTTTTTGGGAATGTATTTCCCCGGTCCGGGTAATTATGACCTGAATCATGACGGGACTATTGATGTCTGTCTGTATAAAGGAGCAAAGCCTGGTGGTGTCAATGCGCTTGAATATCTGGAGATTGGAGTTACAGTAGAACTGACAGAAGGAGAATCCGGAAATGTGATTTGCTATAAAGATGTTCCTCGCCAGTGGAATGAAGAACGGGACTATTTATACCCGATTCCAAGGCAGGACCGTATTTTGACAAATGGAGCTCTGACACAGAATCCGGGATGGAATGATAATTTAAACTTTTAATTTGATCGGTCATGAAAGAATATAGAATAATGATATTACTAGTTTCTACGCTTTTTATAATAGCTATCAGCTGCTCCAGCCAACTGGACAATGAAGATTTCAGCGATATGATAGGAAAGGGACAGAATTATACTCCTCCTCCTATCCCGGTTGAAGAACCGACATTGAAGGACAAAGATGGCTGGAAAATAGATTCTATTGACGGAAAGAGTTTTATATGGTACTCCTATAATAAAGGGGCTTTCAATGCCCAACAACAAGTAAATGTGCTTGAAATCGACCTGTCGAGTCCTGATTACGAATTGGAGTTTGTTTCGGCTCCTCAACTCGATTCTTTGTCAAGCGTTGCTCTGAAACATGATGCGGTAGCCGGAATTAATGGTACGTATGAACTTGAGGCCTCTTTCGTAAAAGTTAATGGCTCAATAATTTCACCGATCACTCTTCCCGAAGGGCATTTAAGATATTGGAAACATGAAGGGGCCATAGCTTATGACGGCTATAAGGTTGAAATTGGATATGGAACAAAGGAATCATATTCCTATAATTCAATGCCTAACATATTCTCGGGAGCACCAGTCTTGATAGATGATTATCAACCGGTAGGTGAAACATTTATTGGAGATATAACCGGAATCAACCTGAATTCCCTGGATGGAGAGGATTACCGAAGACATCAGGGAGTACGTCATCCCCGTACCGCTGTGGCTTTGACAGAACAGAATAAACTTTTGTTGGTAACAGTGGACGGTCGTGCGGATTTGGCGGCAGGAATGACTGCCAAAGAGCTTACCTCCTTTATAAACCAGTATTTTAAACCACAGCATGCCTTGAACGTAGACGGGGGAGGGTCTACAACGATGTATATACGCGACAGTAATCTTTCAGCCACAGATGTAGTCAACTATCCGTGTGATAATAAAAAGTTCGATCATTACGGACAACGCAGTGTCAGGACTTTCATCTTGGTAAAGAAGCATAGCAACGGGCAGTTGTTTGACTCTGGTGACGGTTCGGAGGATAATCCTTATATTATAAAAACGGCGAGACATATGCAGGATATGCATAAGGTCAATTATTCTAAAGGAATGGTTTATTTCAGAATGGAGGCCGATGTGAATATGTCAGGGATTGATTGGCAGGCTTTGAATGTGAGTGAGCCTTATGACAGATTCGTCCATTTTGACGGAAACGGGCATGTTATAAAAGGCTTGAAATCGCAAGGTAACTATGCTAGCTTGTTCGGGGTGTTATGTGGAGTCTGCAAGAATTTGGGAATTGTGGATGCAGATATTGTGGCACAAAATGGAGGCGGAATATTAGCCGGTTATGTAGGGATAAAAATCCCGACTTCGGACGTATTTACCGGAAGTGTAGAAAATTGTTATACGAGCGGAAAGGTATCGGGATTTGATATAATTGGCGGTATTTCCGGTAATATCGGTAAACCGAGCGGCTCTGTGTATTCGTCCATTAAGAATTGTTATTCTACTGCTACGGTTACAGCGAAGAATGAAACAGGAAATTCACGTGCCGGAGGGATAGTAGGTATTGTCTGGGCTGGTGGTATATTGGAGAATTGCTATGCGGCAGGTGAAGTTATTTCAATGAATTCCGGAGCAGCAGGTATCGGGGCTTATTTTGATACTGCTCCTAAAAGATGCGTTGCTTTGAATAAATTAGTGGAAAATAAGAAAAATGGTGTAAATTTGGGGCGTATTGCCGCCTTCATGGGAGCAGCTAATATGACGGTTGTTGATTGTTGGGCAACAGACGATATGAAGATTTTGAATGCAGGAGTACCTAAAACCGAATTTTCCGGTGAATTAGTCGGTGTGAAGCAACCCCACGATGGGGAAACTAAGTCGAAGGAGTTCTTATCGAATATGCAGAACTACCTTGATGCAGGATGGGGAAACTCATGGTATTACAAGGTAAATGCGAAAGGATATCCTATTCTGTTATGGCAATATAATCGGGAAGATTATAATACGGACATTACTGGTCATTAAGACTAATATATATTATACTTAACACATTTATTCGTTAGTTTATGAAGAAAAACTTGTTAATCGTCGTTATCCTGGCTGTATGCTCCATTGAAATGGTAAAAGGGCAGACAGTAGCGGATTCATTGGCAATTGTATCTGCTTGTTGGAAGATAGAAAATCCTCAAAAAGGAATTGTATATAAGTATGCTTCTATCCCTCAATTATATCAAGGTCCCCAATCTATCAGCCTGATAGAAATTGATCCTGTTGCAGGTTTGAAAGTCGGTGTTGCCGTTTCGGATAAAATGAAAGAAACAAGTAAGATTGCTTCTGAATGTAACGCCATTGCAGCCATTAATGGCTCCTATTTTGACATGAAACGGGGAAACTCG
>OJNQ01002571.1_pt1 | contig 11507 bp, 9 predicted proteins | sample 1597621 | NCBI WGS metagenome assembly OJNQ01 (sample SAMEA2452137, study PRJEB22498) | human gut metagenome | reverse complement strand
GTTTGTGGGGGCCACTTTCTCCTTTTATGAAATCCGGCAGTACGCCTTCTTCATCTGACGGTTCGGCGTCCGAGTCTTTCTGCTCTGCTCCGAACACAACGCGCCATCCCGGTTTCAATATCTGTTTGCCTGTTACCTTGAAATCTACTTTGTCGACTTTACCCAATACCGTAGTAGTCGAGATTTCGCAGTCTGGGTAAAAAGCTGCGATGAAACGGCGGACCACCAGGTCGTACACCTTCCGTTCGTTGTCCGTTAGGTTGCGTGCTGGTACACCGGTCGGGATGATGGCATGGTGATCCGTCACCTTCGAATTGTCGAATACACGTTTGTCTTTCCGTATTTTCGCCTTCAGCAGCGAGGCTGTCAGGTCGATATAGTCAACCAGGCCGTTAAGTGTGTTGGGAACTTTAGGATAGATATCGTCACTTAGGAAAGTGGTGTCGACACGCGGGTAGGTTGTCACTTTCTTTTCGTATAGCGACTGGATCAGCTTCAATGTATCGTCAGCCGTGAAAGCAAATTTCTTATTACATTCCACCTGCAACGAAGTCAGGTCGAAAAGGCGGGGAGCATATTCCTTCCCTTTCTTTTCTGATATGTCGGTGACGGTGAATTCTTTTTGCCGGACTATTTCCAGGAAAGCTTCCCCTTCCTCTTTCTTCGTGAATTTGCCTTTGGTAACCGAGAAAGTAGTGTTTCGGTAAACTGTTTTCAGTTCCCAATAAGGTTCCGGCTTAAAGTTGTCTATTTCGGCTTGTCGGTTTACGATGAGTGCAAGGGTAGGTGTCTGTACTCGTCCGATGGAAAGCACTTGCCGATTTTGTCCGTAGCGGAGCGTATAAAGGCGCGTTGCGTTCATTCCTAACAGCCAGTCACCGATGGCGCGGGAAAGACCGGCTTCGTATAACTTGGTGAAGTCGGACTGTTCTTTCAAATGTTGAAAACCTTCGCGGATCGCTTCTTCTGTCAACGAAGATATCCATAGGCGGTAGACCGGGCATTTACAGCCAGCCTTTTGCATCACCCAACGCTGGATCAGTTCTCCTTCCTGGCCGGCATCTCCGCAGTTGATAACCATTTCGGCATTCTGCATCAGTTCTTCGATTGTTTTGAATTGCTGTTCGTATGTCGGATTGCTGATCAGCTTGATCCCGAATCGAGGCGGGATCATTGGGAGGGAAGCTAGACTCCATCGTTTCCAGTTCTCTGAATAATCATTGGGCTCTTTGAGAGTGCACAGATGTCCGAAAGTCCAGGTTACCTGATACCCGTTTCCTTCAATATACCCGTTCATCTTTTTGGTTGCCCCGAGAACTTCTGCAATTTCGCGTGCTACACTGGGCTTTTCAGCTATACATACCTTCATCCGTAAAACACTCTTTTTTGAAATACAAGGACAAAAATACGCTTTTCAAGCGGTTTTTACATTTTTTAGTTGCAAAATAGTTGCAAAAAAGTTCAAAGACCTGTGTAGTTGATAGCAACCGTATTTCTTTTTTATTTGCTGACCTTTTCCGTAACAGGGACGCCAGTATCGGTTGTTATGCCTTGTAGTTCCACGTATTCCACATTTAGCGGATTGTTGGGGCTGGCCTTGACATACAAAGATTGTAGGATAGCCTGCCGGTTGTCTATCTTGACATGGCAGACGAAGTGATCTCCCTCCCTACAGATCGTCAGTTTCTTTTCCGGATAAGCCGTTAGGGTAATCGTGCAAGTATGTTCTGCTATTGAAACCACTTTGTAACCGTAGGCCATCTTTTTTTGTATGAAACTTAGTCCGTTAGTTTTTCCCGGTTCCATTTCTCGGTTCAGCCAGTAAACTTTTATGGGTTCTTTGGTGTCTAGTTTGCCATTGGTTTGGTTGGCATCATAACAGACGAGGTTGCGGTTCAAGCTACGTGCAATGTGGAAAAGACGGTCCGGTGTCGGATATGTGGAGTTTGGGTCGGTATCTCGGCTGTGTGCATAAGCGTGAATGGAAATGCTCCATAACAGGGAATATAGCAATGATAGTCTTTATAATCGGCAAAACCAAAAGTACAAATTTTCAAAACGAGAAGTATAAAAAAGGAATGTCGTTTAAGTATTACATAAATGGTGCTTAAACGACATTTTTTAATATGAATTTTCCTTCAATATAATGCCCGAAACTCATTGTCAACTCAGCAAAAAATCGTATCTTTACACAGTAGTCAAGATACTTCTTTGTAGGATGATCTGTCTGTTTTTTTGTACAACATGATGTCTGTGTAAGATGAATTATAGTTCATGTGGGCGTTAAACTCGACTTTTTCACTGCCGATAAACGGGTTTCCGAGGGCGTTGTTTTTGCCTATCCAGTCACAAAGTTCGATGATGGATGACTTGTTTGAGGTGAAATAGATGTAGTTTGTACCTACAAGCGTTTGTAATACGTCCAAGTAATCGGATAGTCCCCAGTTCATCGTATAGGTGCCTACTTCGGTAGATAGATACGGAGGATCTATCAGGAACACGACATCAGGCATATCCTTATACTTGTTGAATAGTTCCTTGTAATCGCATGAAACGATCTCCAATCCATCCAGATAGTCAAGGCATGGGTTGTAATCACATTTTCGAACGGTGTTATAGAAAGTTTCTTTCCGCAGTTCTTCCAAGTTGGTCGCATACTTCATGGAAAAGAGCAAGGAAGATGAGAGGGTGATGTAATCCACATATCCGTATCTATGTTCTTCTTGCTCAATCAGACGCAGGATCGTTTCTTTCGTCTTTTTAGGCAGGAATTTCCGGCGAGGAACAGATGCCACCACAGCCCGAATCTTATCCAGCAAGACATTGGTGCGCGGTATGTTCTCCAACCTCTGCCGATAGTTGTCGAAGTCGTTATACACAACGCTGGCACCGGGTTTCTGATACTTGGTGATATGCGACAACAGACCGGAACCGCCGAACAGGTCCACGAATACCGCATCGTCCGGGTAACGCTTCAACACCTGGATAAACTCCCTTGCGAACATGCGCTTTTGCCCCACGAACGGAAGCGGGGCAGATAAATATTGTTTTCTCATTTGCGTTTACTTAAAAAAAGGAATGCAAAAGTCCTTATTTTCTCCTTGTTTGCTATGAAAAAACTATAATCTATACTGCACCAACTTTACAGTGGTTCTTAAACGTTGAGGTCAAAACGGAGACAAACACCTTACATACATTCAACGCTCAAGCGGCTCGCAGTTTTGTGATAGCCGCTTGAGCAAAGTATATACCTTGCGTTCGCTGATCCGGTATTTTTCGGCCAGATAGACGACGATGTAAGTCGTTTTGCAACCATCCTTTTTCATCCGGATATATTCTTTATACAGACCCACATAGGACACATCTTCTATATGGATACCTGAGTTCAACATCCATTCAAAGGGTGTTTGATATAAATTTAAGACATCAAAGGCTGTCATAATTTCCAATTTAGAAGTATTTTTGTGTTGCCAATCACATAATAAAAAAACGACACTTCGCGGCTGAAGGCATATTGCCCCCGGTCGTGCGGAGTGTCGCATTTTTATTGTTAGTATGTGATTGGCGTCTTTACTAACGAGCCGGGGGCTTTTTCTTTTCCCCCTACATATTCTGTTTTACAGGCTGTTCATGTTCTCAAAATCCGAACTGATATATGGCGTGTCCAGTATCTTCACGTATGTGGGCATAGTGAACTCTGAAAACATACCGTTTCGATCAATAAATTCAACACGGCTTTTGAGATAGGCTAATTCTTCATCCGTCAATGAGATTTCAACCGTATCGGTGATAGAAGCCGCATCGGTAAATCCGATGTTGATTTGACCACTCCCCATATCCTTGATAACGATACGCTTCTGATCAACCTCCGAGATCGCTATCTTACTGTCTATCGATACTTTCAGTTCCATGTTTTTTCTCGTGTCAAACTGTGGCAACACGGTGTTGAGTATTAATACTCGATCTTTTAATGTTAGTTCCATATTGTATGTTTTTATGATTGTTTGCATTGTAATTAATAATGTCTATTGAATAGATACCATCCCTGGTTAAAATAAGCGAACGTTGCACAGTCACCCTTATTCATGTCAAGTGTCATGCTGTTGCCGTTATTGTCCAACAATGGTGTATCAGAGTTTTCTGGTTCTATTCTGATACCTTCGGAAGAGAACTTCGCCACGATCACATGCACAAAAATCACGGAATTGAAACCGACTTCGCTCCACGAATCTCCGTATTCCGGGTGGACTTCTCCCATTTTCTTTGTGATCGTCGACCGGGAAGGGAGATAGACGCTAAGATACGTACTGGTACTGAAGACGAACGTGTCCCGATAACCGATGTTCAGGACGATTGTATCACTCTTGTCCGACGAGGGTGCATAACGGGCAGTCGAGATCGATCCGTTGACCTTTAAACCTCCAATGCAGTATAACGCATAGTTGCGCCGTCCACCATGAACATCTATCACAGCCCCATAATTTATATCGTTGTGATTAGTTGTATACTCAAGGCGCATCAAAGCACTTGTTCCCCCAAGCGTAGACGGCAAGGTATTTAGACCAAGGCCGGCCCATTTACCGGAAGATGAAAATCCCAAAAACGCATTACTTCCTGATGAATAAAGGAAAAATTTAGAAGACGATTCACCGGAATAGCGGTTATCCGAGAATAGTCCTCCAGACTCCATCCTGAGTCCTCCGATGTAGGCATCCCCATTTTGATAAACTTTAAACGGGGCATTTGCAGGTGTTGCATTTCCAGCCCAGATTCGAACAGAGTTTCCGGCTGTTCCACCTCCGGAGAGTCCGGCAAGTTTTTCTCCATTTGAATTTGCAATATAGATACTTCCTCTACTTTCCACATTTCCGTTGCTTTCTACCCGGAATGTCGGATCAGTGGGTGGTTGTCCTTTCGCCCCGGCTGTTCCTCCCGACCAAATACGGATGGAACCGGAAGCAGCCATTCCACCTGTGCTTCCGAAAGCGATCGCACCGGTAGTTATGAGTCCGCCGTTGATCTCCGTTATCGTATTGTCATACTTTGAGGCAAGCACCCATTTAGAACCGCTATATCTATAGATATTCTCCCCATCCACCCATAAGTCATTTGTCCGCATACCCGATGTTGGAGCCGTCGTTTGATAAAATACCCTTGCCTTGTTATTTGCAGTCAATTGGGCGTTGTTAGCTGCATTTGACGCATTCTCTGCATCCGTCAGGGCATCATTTACCCCATCATACAACGGTTGAAGGTTAGGACGGTCGGAAATGTTATTATAACCGGATGTTCCGGATTTGAATACCATCTTCCCGCCAAACTCTCCGATCCCCAGGTTGAAATAGCACTTTCCATCTGTCGATACTATGCGATCCACCGTGATTCGGCCAGGCAATATCTCCGTGAAGCCGTAGCAGGTCACAAACGACCGTACACCGTCGGCTTGACTACCTAATAAACCGACCAGAAAGTAATAATCGCTGCCTTCGTCCATGTCGTGCGGTTCTTCAGACAAGATAAACTCGCCGACCTCAGAAGACTTGCCACATTTGGCGTACAGGTAGAGCTTCCCGAAGTCGCCCAGCGGCGGACTGGTGTAGGCAGGTAGATCCCAGAACTTATATTCAGAAGCGGCATGGCTGCCTTTTATTTCCGAGATGCCGATCGTCATGTGCTGAAGGATCGCTTTCGGGGCGGTGAACAGTTCGGTCGCATCGTCATAGACAAAGTCCGGATCGACTTTCCGGGGATTGGTCTTGCTGTTCACGAAGCGGAATTGCAGGTTTTCATGCCCGACCAAAAGGGACATGGTGCGCACCCAGACAGGATCGATCCCCTTGGTGTAATCTTTAAACGCCTTTTCCAACATCTCCTGTGCTTCAATCGCATCACGTAAACGACGCTTGGTGTAGTGCATCGCATCGCTGTGGCGGTCGTTATTGATCACCTCGTTGCTTTCGATCTTCGACAGATCCGAGGAGACAAAGCCACCGACCGGCACATTGCTTAGTTCCAGTCCGGGGCTGTAGGGCCTATTTATATAGTCCTTTACAGCCGTGATGCGGATACGGACCCCTTCTGGTTGGAACTGCGGGTCATCAAAGAGGATGTAACCACCCGGAACCAATCGGCCACCGATCTCTAACCATTGCGATTTTGCCCAAATACCATCCAGCTCACCGGTAAAGGCAAAAGATTCCTCTTCCTTGTTGTACAGACTTCGGGCAGCTTCACGGAACATATCCCATGACGCACCTGTCTGTGTGGCATCGTTGCAGACGTATGCCTGCGGCAGCGAGATGTTGAAGACCGCGTATGTATCACCCACGGCCGGACAGCGGTTCGGGTTCGGTATCGTGCCTCCCTCTTTCTCGACAGGCACCAACTTAAACCGTCGGGCTGCATGGTCGTAACCGGTCAAAGCGTCAGATGTCTGCTCGAGGTCAAATTCTTCTCCAGTCATCACACCCGACTGGAAGATAATCGTTGCCGTTTCGCCCGGTATTCGGCATTTGGAATAGTCCAAATCTGCCGGAATCGTGTTATCGATGATATCATAGAGATGCTTTTCAGCATCCACCACAACTACCTCGGACACCGTGCCCACCCGTGAGGGGTAGATGTGTGAACAGTCCAAGCTGTCCTCATTGTTGTTGGCCAAAGCCCGGTCGGCTCGTGTAATGAACATGCCATCCTTGTCGGTTTTATAGCGTCTGCCCTCGTATTCCAATTTCTGGGATTTCGGCAGCAGCAGACAGGAAGCTCCGTAGGCTGTGCGGTCGATGTTACGCTCGCCACCCTGCACATAGAGGATGGAGGTGGGCGGTTTCTCGCCCTGCAGCTTACGGCCGACACCGGTTTTGAAGCCATTCCCACGGCCGTAGGAAAGAGGCAGAGGATCGTCCTTGAACTTCTCTACCTTGCCGAAATTGATAGTCTTGCTGACGATTTCGAATTCTGTTCCCCACTCATCCGCAAAGCGGTTAAGCGCATCCAAACAAAACTCATGGCTAAAGGCCAAGGTCTTTTCCGGTGCATCGATACAGGTCCCAATAGACCATCCTCCAACTCCCGATTGGTTCATATTATCAATCAAAAGCTCCAGAAAGAAGCGGGGTTTTCCGGTAAGTTGGAATTTCAGCTTTCGGGGGATGGCTGACAGGTGCTTGTATTTGATGGTACCCAACAGTTCCCAATAGCCGCCAAAGGTGGCACTGTAATCGAGATTGCGAGTGCCATGCTTTGTCAGATCCTCCGGTCTCCAGAGCGTATATCGCTGACCTTGATAGTCAACATAGCTGTAGACAGGTATTTCTACATGTTCTGTCAACGAGAACACAAGATTGACCTTGTCGCCCTGCCGGATGGCCCGATAGCGATAACTGGCATCATCGACTGGTATATCGAGAAGTATTTTCCCTGTCTTTTCAAAAATGATCATAGCTCATTTAATTAATTGCTTAACTTTGTTTCCGGAGACCGTCGGTCCCCTAATTTTCTTTTTTTTACAGCCTCCAATCTGTGATAGCCTGGAGGCTGTTTTATTATTCTTTCGCCACCGAACATTTTATATCTCCATTTGTTTTAAAAGAAAATACCCAACCTGGGGTTGGCGATTATCAATAATTTTTTCTGAATATACATTTGCTGTCTTTCTGCTGTGACAGCCCAAAGACAGTGTCACTAATTTATTAATACGGCCTTGCAGACGGAGTGAAGTTTGATGTCCAACGGGCAATATTACTGATGCGAAATTCGTCAATCATACCGTTCAGATACAATCCATAATCCCGATATTTTCCGATCATTAAAGAACTATAGTACCCTGAAACCATCGTTGATGTGAAACCAGACGCATACACTCCATTTACATACACTTTCCAATATCGAGATTGTGACCTGACGATCGCAAGATGAACCCACTGATCCCGTGGCATCGTAAAATAGCATATTGCATCCCCTCGGGTTCCACCATACTGCAATCCAAAGAAAATGCGTCCGTCAAATTCCTCCATTATATCAAAGCTGTAACTTCCACCACCATCGCCTTTTGACATTATACCGTTTCTCACACCACTTTTCAGTTTAATCCAAAAATCGACGGTATAGTTTGGATATAGGGACTCGTTTATGGCATTCGTTCCACTTATCTTTACATACCCGTTTCCTGAAAACGAAACGCAATTCTTGAATTTTCCCACTACATAGGACATATTACTACCAACATAAGGCTTGCCTGAGACTTCATCTTTCAATGATCCATCAAAATGTAGCAACAGCAAAGTATTCTTGTCTACTTTCTTCCGTCCCATCATCGATCTTATCATACCAACCTCCTTTCCTCCGAAAGTCGGTCAGATACTTTAGTTAAGAGGTGTTTACCCCCCCCCATTAACATTTGTAAACAATTATTTCTCATGACTTTATCTCCTATTTTTTAGTCGTTAATATCTTGTTTCATCTTTTTCAACGGCAGATCATTCTTCGTAAGCCCAATAGCGGATCAGGACAGTGCCATCACCGCCGTTACCGTAAGTACCACAACCGCCACCACCGTAACCGCCACTTTTTCTATTGCCATTTCCAGTTCCGCATCCTTTGTCGTAATCGGATTCTCCACCCATGCCCCCATTTATATTTCTGTCTGAACCACCACCTCCGGCATTTCGTTTCCCAGTAGGTTCGCCAAAATCGCGGGTTGTATGCCTTTGACCCTTTCCTCCGCCATATAGGGAACCAGCTGGATAGAGAGAGCCATTTTCATTGCGGCTGCCTATTCCGTTAGATCCATCAGAACCCGCTTTAGCCGTATCTGAATCATCTCCTGCTCCGCCACTTCCGCCGTTGCCACCAGTATATGCTCCGGCATTACTTCCGCCTGGATAACCATTACCCGCACCATTTCCGCCATTAGCTCTATAACTTGAATTTAAGAATTGAGAGTATCCACCGTTGGGGGCAACTTCAGAATACCCTCCAATTCCTCCTTTCCCAACTGTTATCGGAATTGACTGACCCGGTGCAACAGAGATAGCATCACCGTCTCTCCATCCGGATGTATCTTTTTTGAAGGTTTTAGTATAGCCGCCACCTCCACCGCTTCCATTATGTCCTGCACCCCCTCCTCCGACAAGAAACACATCAACCTCCCTACATCCTTTAGGTACGATCCAGGTATAATTCCCAGCAGGATAGAACCTCTTGGTGAACAACTGCAACTTCTTCCGTCCCATCATCGACCGTCTCATCTACGCCCTCCTTTCTTACGATAAGAGGTCGTAACTTCTTTATTTAGAGAGCATTTTACCCCCCCCCCGTTTAACTTTTAATAACATAACCTGTTTCATTGCTTTACCTCCTGTACAATTGTGGGCAAGTCTTTCAAGTCGTTCGGATAACCTGTAACGGTTGTCAGAATGCAGAGATAGATCACACCGTATTGTTCATAATATTTGTCTTTCTCGAATGCCATACCCTGCACGTATGGAATAGGATCATCAAGCGTGCCTGCGTGCTCAGCTTCAACGATCTTATACAGTGAAGCAGTTTCTATGCCCGGTTTCCAGTCGGCTTGCAGCTTGTGCTTTTGTATCACTTCAAACAAAGTGTCGCTTTCTCCTTCCACTACTCGAAGCCGGAAGCCTATTTCAACTTCCTTGCCAAACTCTGCATCTTTCTCACCCCAAATGGGGAATAAGACCTGCATCTCCAACGCTTGGCTGGCTGTGAGAGACACGCTGTTCATCATCGCACGGGCAAAGGTCACTGCCTGCGCTTCCGGGGATTTAGCGATTGCCTTATCTGCTTTAGTTTGCAAGGCTGCCGTTGTTGTATGGATCATTTCAGGATAGCCTTCCACCACGATAGCTTCGACCTCCTCGGCTGTTTGGGCGGCATCGATACGGGATAGCAAGCCGTCTGTCACCTTGGCGCACTGCTCCGAATAGTCCGCTATTTCGTCAAGAGCAACCATTAAGATATTCGAGGCGTAAAGATGACCGCCTACTTCGACTTCTTCCTGCCGGCCACACTTATCCTTCACTTGCAGGGTGTTCGAGACATATGCGTCCTGTTCATCAATATAATAATGATGGATGTCTTTGTCGTAGATTTCCTGCCGTTTGGCATCACGGGCACGCCAGAGCAGTTCTTCCGGTGTCGGCTGTGGTTCCGGTGTCAGTGCCATATACCAACATTCCAACGGGGAAGCATCCGGATAATCGTTATGATACTGTTCCTGCTCTTCGTTGAGCAGGAGGTAAGCACCCTCTTCAAACTCTTCGGGAGTGGTGCCTGTCTTGTAGGATACCGGAAGAATGTCTTCGGTATTCCAGAATTTGATGTCTTTTTGGATGTATAGCATATTATTACTCATTAATAATCAATAAGCAGACGGTTATTTATATCATAATAAAACTCATTATTGATTGCTTCATAAAGGCAGATTTTTCCTTCAAAATCTTTTGCAGGATAAAAGTCTCGTATTAAAATGTCTTTATCCCAAATTTTACAGCCATAAAACTCAATATAACAAGCAGTGGAATATTGGGGAAAATCAGTTAGACTACCTCCTGTGCTATAAACAGATCTTCCAAAAATCAGAATTGGATAACTTCTATAATTGCCAAAAGATCCTAATGAGGCTATTTTATTTCCATTGATATAGAACCCCTTACTCTTATTATATAATATTGTTTGCCGGGAAGTAAAAGATGCAGGCATTGAAACGGAAAGTTCATTATATCCCCCATATCCGTAATACCATCTATTATTCATAAACACTACCCCGTAAATATTTCCATCATATTGCCAAGAACCAAAAATCGCCTGTTCATTCGTACTATCATAACCCCTAAAATCGATCTGAAACGCAATGTTATCACCGACACTAACACCAGTATCAATGCCACTTTTATTTGACTTTACATAGGGCAGTATAGTAACTCTGCGATTCCCCGTCATCACCCGTCTCTTCATCTTTCACCTCCTTTCCTTTTTACACCCTTACAACCATAATCCCGTGTTCTTTCTTAATCGAAACGCCAGCTGTCTTGCCGGCTTCAATCTCAATGCTTGCCTCGTCCGACTGCCAGCCTGAACCGTTCGGGATGGGCTGGGTAATGGTAGAGCCTGTGTTGTTCTTAATCGACAAATAGAACTCCTGCATCTCCGGGACACTGTTTATGTCGGCAAAGTTGATGGCTGCCGGGTTGTTTGCTGCGTAGGCAAATCGTAAGTTATACGGCGAAGAGGGAAGCTGCCCGATGTTGGATACGTCGATGTATTCCTTCAGGCGGAGTGAATCGGTTACCTTCTGCTTCTCCTCGTTGCTGTAATTATTATCCGTATGGACATACGCGGCATCCTTGACCGTGTGGTCGTCATTCTGAAGCTGGGAGAGCTTGGTCGGGATGCTGTTCTGAACATTCGCGATGCTCTGATTCAGCCCGGCGATAATCCCTTGCAACGTCTGTGTGTCCTCCACGCTGGCAAGGAAGGCAATGATC
>OJNQ01002544.1_pt1 | contig 11605 bp, 9 predicted proteins | sample 1597621 | NCBI WGS metagenome assembly OJNQ01 (sample SAMEA2452137, study PRJEB22498) | human gut metagenome | reverse complement strand
GACCTTTAACCAAATCATATTGTATTTCATCATTTTGCAATCCGATATCTCTCGCATCCTCTAATACCTGTTCCATAACCCAATAATGGTCTATACACTTATTACTATGCCTTGCCTTTGCTGTTATACCATTTGGATTTAACCTATACGCATACACAACATCCGATGTAACCACCATTTTCTTGCACATTCTGTATAATACCATACATACAATAGTATATTCAAACCATACATTTAGCGGAAATCTTAATTGATTAAACATTTCTCTTTTATATATTTTTGCCCACGGAAATCCCGGTGCTTTCAATATATTTTCTGTTGATGTAACTGTTGTATCTTGAAATTTGCTATAATTAAAAGTATTAGTATTTTCTAAAAAACTATAGTAACTTCCCTGTACAATGTCAGCTCCGAATTCTCTTATTTTTCCCATCATACCTTCTATGCAATTCCCAACTAACATATCATCGGAATCAAGGAACATTATATATTTCCCAACGCTTGCATCTATACCTGTATTTCTTGCCCCTGAAAATCCTTTATTTTCCTGATTAATCAAAACTATCTTTTCCGACTTTATACCGGTTACGATTTCTTTTGTTTTATCACTTGAACCGTCATTGACTATTATAAGTTCGTAGTCAACACTTGTTTGCTGATTTATTACTGAATTGATGCATTCTCTTATTGTTTTCTCCGCATTATATGCCGGAACAATTATAGACAAATCTTTACTACATTCCTTATTTGTATACGTAGTTTTCATATCAGGTCTCTTACTGCAACTATCCATCAGTTTATATGCTTCATCAATAGTCATGCTGCTTTTACTCTTGCAAAAAAGTCTTGCCATATAATAATATGCCAACAACATACAATAACTAATGTTAGATATAGCCTTTGCCAACTTAACATTTTTCAATTTTCTATAAAATGTGTTATACATACGTTGCTTCATCTCTCACCATTCCCTTCGCTGTTGCACTATTTTGCACTCTATTTTGGTATACTAATAATTGGAATACCGGAAATGTGGTAGCCTCATGTCTAACCCAGGAGCCAAAATCCGGTTCGAAAACTACCGATCCAAAGAAATATGCCACAAAGCATGACAACGCCACAACCACCTTTTTATCCATTGCCTTAATGTTAGCAAGTGCCTTAAATAAATACATTAAAATAAATATCTGATAAATAAAAAATGGAGCATATCCAGGGCTTTTTAGCAGAAGTTCTATTGGAATCATCATCCTAAATGCATTAATTACATAATCAATCATAAAAACACCAAGATTTCCATTAACCTCTATAGGGTTATAAATTGCCGAAGCTGCTCCACCAGCCTCTCTTATCGTTCCCGTAGAATTATCTCTAATATTTAATGCCTCATAGTAATCATCATATGACACTAAACTACTAGCATAAAAGAACACAAATACTCCTATAAAGCACATAAGCACCGTTGCAAATATAATAAATTTTGTTATTCTTCTTCTCTTCTGAAGCCATAAGAATATAAAGTATAGTAAGACACTCATTGCCGCCATTATTATATAGTATGACCTAAATGATGTACTTTCCCAATAATATACTAATGCACACCCTAATATCTTTAACAATGTATTTTTTACAGGGCTATTAATAATTATATAAATAACAAAAAAATATAAAATCTGTATCATTTCTTTATTAATACAAAAAACATAAATATTTAAAACTCCCGTTGCCATAAGGGTAAACAATGATTGTTTAAAGTCCATCTCCTTAGTTTTTGACACAATAATCATAATGGCAATAGTCATAATCAATCCATAAAATGTTGAAAATTGATTTATAGTAGTAAAATGGAATATATTGATTGTTCTATGGAAATCTACTGCCGTTTGATATCCTGTCCATCCACTTGTTGCCTTATCACCATTTACTAACATATCTATCATTCTGTAACTATCAAAAAAATATCTCATTGGTAGAAAATACATATATATAATTTTTGCCAATATAGCGGTAGGTACTATTAAAAGCATGGTAGTATCTCTGTTTTGTTGTCTTATTTTTAAAATTTTCTGTTCCATATATTAATCTCTATCTTATCACTATTTTCTCTATTTTTTTTAATATAACTGCAGCTAATATAGTACATATTACAATCATACAACTATCTATTACCAAATTAATTTTTCCAAACATATAAAAAGGAAGTTGCATAAACATCATGTGTACCATATACACTTCCATTGTATATCCATCCATGGTCTTAATTAATCTATAGTTTAGATATTCCTTAAACATTTGATATACATACTTTATAGCAATTATTATCCATATACCTAATACGACCTGTGTATATAATACAATTATATAATCATATATACATGAATCACCTATTACCACCTTACTCACAAGTCTAATTCCCACAGCTATCAGCATCGTTACAGACCATCTTAATGCACTTTTCCTACTTATATTCCTTATTATATTAGGTAATATATAGTACCCTAAAGCATAGGTCCCTACATAAAACACATACAATGCTATGAACCGTATTCCTATTAATCCTGCTACTAACTGTATTAAAATAAATATAGTAGTTACTACTTCTTTTATGCGTCTATTCCAATCTTTAGTTTTCTGTAAAAACGGAGTGATAAGATAACAAATCATTATTATTGTTAAAAACCACAACTGTCCTGCCCCTGAAATACTAACGCCAAACGCCTGCAAGTTTAATGCATACATTACATACGCCTTAGGACTAACTTGTATTCCTTCAAAATACAAAGCAACAAAAACCACTACCACTACAATATACAGTGGCACAAATATTCTAGTCATTCTTTTTTTATACCACGATGCCAGTTCGCCTTTATTAATTTGTTTCTGCCCCAGCAAATATCCGGATATCATAAAAAACACAAATACACCTACGTTAAAAAACTGAGCTGTCTGTGCTATTATTGGATTTCCAAGTATTTGCACGTAATGACATAAAAAAATCATAATACATGATACGATTCTAACCAATGCAATGGAATAATCAAACTCTCTCTTCTGCTCCATCTTCTGCTCCATCTTATTCTCCCTGCATCCTTATATTAATCCCACTACCACAGGTAGCGATGGCACACTCCGGCACATCCCTATCAACTACACAACCGGCTCCTATCACTGCATTATCTCCTATAGTCACGCCTTTTAGTATCACCACATTACTTCCTATCCACACATGTTTTCCTATATGCACAGGTGCCACTGTATATCCCTGACTCTTTATAGTATCCTCCGAACTTCTAAACCTGTGGTTATGGTCATATACATGACTATTCTCTCCAAAAATCGTTCCGTCCCCTATTGTAATCTCCTGCAAACTGTTTACCGAACAATTATTATTAAAAAAGCACCTTTCACCTATGCTGATATTACCGTCTCCTTCCACCATAGCATGAAAGCCATTCCTAAAAGTGGTCTTCCTTCCAAAAGAAATCTTATTTCCGCTCAATACTCTATATCCCACCTTCTTAATCATCGCTTTCACGTGATAATACAGTTTTAATAATTTCATTGTTACCTTCAATCTCCTGTTTGTATACTGTTAAAATACATTGTTTAACAATTCGCTTCAAATTACATATATCATCTTATTTTATCAAAAAAAAGCTCTCTTTACAACAAAATACAATATAACATAAATTATATCCATTAGAACATTTGTCTGTACTCACAAATTGTTTATCTTGCTATTAAACCTATATACACAAAAAAGCCGGACAGCCTTTTCATGATTGATGTGACCCCAAAAAGTTAGACCTAAAAATCTAACGATTGGAGGTCGGTACAGATATATGGGGCTTTTCCTTTTAGGCTTGGACTCCAAAATATTGTTTGTCCGCCAACTGCCCCCACTGAAAGATGTAATCTCTCATTTTCCTGAATTTCAATTGTTTGGGGCGCAATAACTTTTTCATTTTTTGCAGACTTTTCATTTACTATTTCTTTTCTTCCCCAAACCAACACTATAGCTCCTATCAAACAGGCTGCTATAGCCATTTTTGCCATTTTATTTTTTTAAGATTTCATTTGAAATTTCGGTTGTTGTTTGCAAAAAGAAATATCTTTTTACAAATATAACTCTGTCAGTATCACTTAAACTTTCCACAAAAAAATTTATGTATTACAGTTAGAATTTTTCTCTTAAATTTCTTAGTTATGCATCTATATTTTTTGTTTTAAGCATTGCTATTCTGTTATTAAATTTTCTTTTCTATTTTTTATAAACGCAAATACATTATTAAATACATGGTCAAACAAAACTGTATATAATGAAGCAAAAATATTTGCACCAATTCTTAACAATACTGCTGTTTTTACGCCGAAAATTCCAGAGGCAATATACAACGCTCCAAATGTATTGTAAACTGTCTGCCATGAATAGCCGGCTGAATAACCAACACCAATTCCACCTATAATTCCAATGTATGGATGTACCCATTTAGGAAGTGCGTAGTAAAGGGCAACAAATATTAAGCTGCCCACAATGTTAAATGGTGCTCTTTTCTTTGCCTTTGGTGCAATGTCACTGGAAAACGGAACACACACTGACATACAGGCAATTCCTACCCACATTGCCCTTGGTATATTTAAAAGATTAATAATTAACATTGCTGTTGAAACTGTAAGTGTTAATTTTAAATACCAGTTATTTCTAGAAGAGTGTATATTGAATTCTCTAAAAATATCCATAAAACCTCTTTTATGAGGTCTGTTTTTCTGATTTTTGTAAAAAACAATCATGCATATAAGCATGCCTGCTGACAAACCTGCAATTCGCATAAGATAATCGTGTCCGCTTACATCATATCCCAGAAGCAGGAGATAACTGAGAACAAATGTTGAATGGTTATACATAATGACATTATGGCAGCTGAAAATCATAATGAGCATTATACATAAGAAATTAATAAAAAATGCCGGTATGGCAGGCACCATATTTGCAAGACGAGGACCGGCAGCTAATATTACAAATATACCTGCAATTGAAATAAGTCCGTGATTTGTCTGAATACCAAAATCAGCCTGTCTGAGTACAAGTACAGAAAGCAGAACGCATACACCAACGACGCTGTTACTGTTTCCTGTCAACATACTGAAAATAGTTACAATTGCAACGCAGAATATCATTACAAGATAAACCTTGAAATTATATATTAAAATATGTCTGAATTTTTCTTTTTTGTCATGTGTATTTTTGATTAACTGCTTAGAACCTGCAGAACTAAGCTGTAATTCCTGATAAAATGTCATAGAAATCTCCTTGTGATGATGTAAAAATAATCCCCACAATAGATAGGGTTGAATAATATAACATTAATGACGGATTATGTCAAATAATTTTAATTTTACATGTAAAATTTTAGATGCAAATTTAAATAATAAGTACCAATGCAAAAATAAAAGTTATATAATAAAATTATAGGGAAGAAGGGGAATGACAGCTGCCTGACAAAAAAGGGAGAGAGTATCAGGACAGCTATCGGAGTTTATGAAAAGGTTTTATCTAATGTCTTTCGACATTGTCTATATTACAGATAAAATGTGATTAATAATTGTTGATTTTATGAAAAAATTGTGAAAAACATGAAGTGTCTCGAAGAAAACAAAAAACAGGATACAGAAAGGCGGTTAATATGAAAGTTGGAATTATAGGAATGGGAAATATGGGTGCAAAATATGCCCTGATGATAGCAAAAGGTGATGTCAAAGGCATGGAACTTGCTGCGATAACAAGAGTTACTGATGAAAGATGGGATATGATTAGACAATATGTTTCACCTGAACTTATGAAGTTTAATTCGGGTGACGATATGTATGCCGCCATAGATGACAACAGTTTGTCAGTGGATGCAGTAATAATAGTAACACCACATTATTCACATGAAGAACTTGTTAAGAAAGCGTTTGAACGTGGAATAAGTGTACTTTGTGATAAACCTGCAGGAGTTTATTCAAGACAGGCAAGAAGTATGTGGGAGGCATATCAGAGTGCAAAAAAAAGCTGTCCGAAACTTCAATACGGATTCATTTTCCATCAGAGAACATTTCCTGTTTATAGAAAAATAAAAGAAATAATCGATAATAAAACGTATGGTAATATTAAAAGGGTAAACTGGGTTATTACAGACTGGTACAGACCTGATGCATATTATGAATCTGGTAAATGGAGAGCAACGTGGAAATATGACGGAGGAGGAACTCTGCTTAACCAGTGTCCTCATAATCTTGATTTATTGTCATGGATATGTGGAAATCCTTCAGATGTTGCCGGATTTTGCAGCGAAGGCAAGTATCATCCGATAGAGGTAGAAGATGATGTCACGGCATATATGGAATGGGAGAATGGTGCAAGCGGAGTGTTCATTGCATCAACAGGCGAGGCATCCGGTGTCAACAGGCTGGAGATAAGTCTTGATAATGCTCTTCTTGTATGTGACAAAGGCCAGCTTGACAAGCCGGAAATAGAATACAGAAGAGGAAATGGTGATTTATTTGCTAAGCCAAAGTATGAGTGGAAAGATATAAAGACAGAGCCAAATGATGGTGCATATGAAAAACTACTGACAGAATATGCAGCGGGAAGGTGTGTTGCAAATGGAGACGAAGCTATTAACAGTCTTTATTTATCCAATGCGATATACCTTTCATCATGGAAAAACAGAAAAGTTGCATTGCCTGTAAGTGGCAGCAGATATGAACTTATGTTTGAAAAACAGTTTGAAAAAGAACTTGAAAAAAAGATTAATAAAGCTATAAGACGTAAGTGATAGAATAGCAGAAGCCGCGGTTTTATATAACTGCGGCTTCTAAAGATTTTTCGAGATTTTTCAATTCTTTTAATTCTCTTATTGTAAAATATCCACATACAATGGCGGCGGCTGCATCGGCGATAGGACCTGCATACATTACGCCATCAATTCCCATAAAAATAGGGAAAATAATTATAAGCGGAAGCAGGAACAATATCTGTCTTGTAAGTGACATAAATACACCAAGTCTTGATTTACCTATAGAATTAAAGAAATTTGATGTTACAGGCTGTATTCCGTTGATGATTGTCAAAAACATATATATTCTGAAATACCTTTCAGAAAACTTAAAATATAATTCACTTCCGTTACCGAATATACTGATAATCTGGCGTGGAAATACCTGAAAACATACAAATGCAATAAGCGATAAACCGGAAGCTGCAGCAAGTGCCAGCAGATATGTTTTACGTACACGTTTATATTTTTTTGCTCCGTAATTAAAGCCGATAACAGGCTGTGTTCCCTGAGATATTCCGATTACAAATGACATAAATATCATATTTACTTTTGTGATAATTCCGGCACATGCGAGAGGAATATCACCGCCATATACAGACATTGCACCATAATGTGCAAGTGTGTTATTCATTACAATCTGAACGACTGTCATTGCAATCTGGTTGAAACATGCACTTGCTCCGAGGATAAAAATATTTTTCCAATGATGCAATGAAACTGTAAAGCTGCTTTTGCTTAATTTTATATTTTTAAAATGAAACATATAGCGTAAACTTATGCAAAATGAAATTATCTGTCCAATAATAGTTGCAAGTGCGGCACCTGTCATTCCCATCTTAAATACAAATATGAAGACAGGATCAAGAATTGTATTTACAATTGCACCGATAAGCATTGATGTCATTGAATAGTTTGGACTACCATCCGCGAGAATCAGCTTGCTCATTCCTGTATTGGCTATCAGAAATGGAAAGCCTATAGCAGTAATACGCGTATATGCCTTTGCATATGGAAGTACATCAGGTGTTGCACCGAAAAATTTAAGCATTGGCGTAAGGAATATGGTGGTTATAAGAAATAAAAATATTCCCATTATAGCCATAAGAATTATTCCATTGCCGGCATATTTTTCTGATTCTTTCTTTTCACCTGCACCAAGATGCAGTGAGTAATTGGTTGCACAACCAATTCCGAGCAGGAGTGATATAGCCGTGCATGTTGTTGATAGTGGAAATGCAATATTTGTTGCTGCATTTCCAAGCATACCGATACCCTGACCGATAAAAATCTGATCGACGATGTTGTATAACGCAGTAACAAGCATTGATATAATACATGGAATTGCAAATCCTACAAGAAGTTTTCCCTCGTTTTTGTACCCGAGTGGATTTTCATTTTCATTATTGATGCTCATTGTGTGTTATCCTTTCTGATAAAATAATCAATTATTCTTCAAATGAAACAATCTGTGTTGCATTATTATAACCCAGCTGCTGCATTTTTTTCTGGAGATTATTAAGAGCTTTATCATATTTTAAGAAAGCATCATATGTATCGTTAAAATATGAGAGAGCTTTTTTGTCGTCCCCATCTTCTTTTGCCTGCCATGATAGAGTGGCAAAGTGATGAAGAACTTCATGTGTTTTGACAAGCTGACCAAATTCCGGACTTTCAGTAAGACGGCTGTCAGTCTGGCTGTTCAGCCATTTTCCAAGCTTGCATCCCAAAGGGTTATCAACCTGTTTTTTCTTTAAGTGTTCAAATCCGACAATATTGTTGTATACACGCCATGTAAGAACATAGTGATCTACTTCAAATACACGCATCCAGTCCTGCTGTGTGATATTAGAACATCCACGAACCAGGTCACTTCTGGTCTTGTCAAGATAACGTCCTAATTTAAATACACGTTGTCCTGATTGTATACATTCATCAGATAAAATGTTATAACTTTGAGAAATATTTTCAATTTGTTTTGCTAATGATTTTGTTACACCGGTCTGCGTGTCAATGTCGTTAAATATACTGTCAACGCTTACGCTTATGTTGTCCATCTGGCCATTCATCTGCTGTATGGCGGCAAGCGACTGCTCAACTTTCTTATTTCCTTCTCCAAGTGTGAGAGTTGTCTCATCCATTGCAGAGGCAAGTGAGTCAATGCTTTCTCTTAATTCAGCAACATATTTTACAATATCTTCGGCTGATTGTGAAGTGTTTGAAGATAAAATTCTTACCTGTTCGGCAACGACAGAAAAGCCTTTTCCGGCTTCACCTGCTCTTGCAGCTTCAATAGAAGCATTTAAAGCAAGAAGATTACTCTGGCTTGCGACATTTTGGACAATGTCAACAATTTCTTCTATTTTATTGATTTTTCCTTTGAAATCCTGGACATTCTGATTGATAGTATTGATTTTTTCAGATGATTTATTGACAGCTTTAATACTGTCATTCATGTCTGTAGTTATATTTTGTGAAACTGATAGAATTTTGTGAGTGTTTGTGCGGATATCTCCCATTGCATCAGAAATGTTTTCAATAGAACTTTCGAGATGCTGGCTGGAATTTTCCATGTGCTGTATTGATTTTGTCTGTGATTCGACCTGTTCCAGAGTATTCTTTATAAGAGTGTTGTCACCGATAACACCCATTGTTTCATTGAGACGCATTACAACAGGGTTATTTACTTCTGTAAAAACATGCAGCATTTTATTGAGTTTTTCACCATATTCGGGGTTGTTAAAGTCAACAGGATTAACACCGCTGAAGTTACCTGCAATAATTTTATCAATAGTATCAAGTATCTGTACCGCATCATGGTCAGACAAAATCTCATCCTTTTTTTTCCTTTTAAACATGCAAAAATCTCCCTATATATTATATTAAATTGTTCACTGAGTTACTTTGTAAACTATTATAACATGTAACTGGTAATAAAGTATTATTTTTTTTAAAATTTGATAAAAGTGTCAATATTTTCTGTAATAATTACGTATTTTTTTGTTTTATTGGTTGACTTTAAAGAATCATAGGATTAAAATATCTCCGTTTGGTCTGTGTCTTGATGCAGGTGTTTAATATACAAAAAGGATGAAAGAGGAAAAAATATGCTTGACAGTGATTTGGAAATTATGAAAAAAGCGGCTTTTAACAAGGCTGATATTTGTAATAATCATTTGGGAAAATATTTTATAAGGGCGATTGTAGCAGGATTTTTCATAGTTGTTGCAACTATGCTTTCTAATGTGACAGCAGCAGTTTTGTTAAAAACATATCCGCAGTTTGGCAAACTTATAAGTTCAATATTTTTCTCAATTGCGATAATTCTCGTTGTTTTTATCGGCGGAGAACTTTTTACCGGAAATAATATGGTAATGGCGATGGGTGTGTATACAAAGACATGTAAAGTGTCAGATATGATAAAGACTTGGGTTATAAGTTATATAGGTAATTTTGTGGGTTCATTTATATTAGGCGGACTTTTTGTATGGAGTAATGCCTCACATCAGATTCTTGTTGATTATTACAGAAGTTTTATATATACAAAACTTGATGCGACACCGATGGAATTGTTTATACGTGGCGTTTTGTGTAATTTTCTTGTATGTCTTGCTGTCTATACAGGTATGAAATTAAAGAGTGAGAGCGGTAAGATGATAATGATGTTTTGTATTATTACGGCGTTTGTTCTGGCAGGGTTTGAGCACTGCGTTGCCAATATGGGAACATTTACAATAGGGTATATGCTTCTTGGTGATATTGGAACGGCAGCAGTAATAAAAAGCCAGTTTTTTGTTACACTTGGAAATATAGTTGGTGGTGCAGTTCTTCTGGCATTTCCGTTAAAGCAGATGAGTGCAGAGCACTAGAAAAAGCAAGTGTAAGCAAGAAAATTTTTGTTTGACTTTTCAACAAAATAGAAATATAATGACTTCTAAACGAGTAGCAGACTAGCGTAAATCCAGTTTTGCTACTCTTTTTTTGTGCACATGCTGTTGCACATTATGAAAATATATAATGCATTTTAAAGTGTGTAGCTTATCAGCGTAAGTCCAGCTTATGAGGTAAGTACACACTTTTTTTATGCAGAAAAAGGAGGCTGAATCCTCTCCTTACCAAAGGGTTCGGATTTTGCTTCGCAAAACAAGGAGGATTGTAAAATGGCAGAAAGTAACAAGATGAAGAAGATGCCGGTAAATAAGCTCATGGTTCAGATGGGAATACCGATGATATTATCTATGGCATTGCAGGCGGTTTACAACATTGTGGACAGTGCCTTTGTTGGAAACATGAGAACAGGAAGTGAGGCGGCACTAAATGCACTGACACTTGTGTTTCCGGTTCAGATGCTCATGGTAGCAGTTGGAATCGGAACAGGTGTTGGAACAAATGCACTTCTAGCAAGAACACTTGGACAGGGAAATGGTAAAAAAGCAGCAAAAGTTGCGGGAAATAGTTTGTTTCTTGGAGTGATTATTTATGCGGTGTGCCTGTTGTTTGGAATTTTTGGGGTAAGAGCATATATTTCATCACAGACAATTGACACTGAGGTTATTTCAATGGGAATAGACTACTTAAGAATATGCTGCGTAATTTCATTTGGAATTATATTCTTTTCATTATTTGAAAAACTCTTACAGGCGACAGGACGTTCACTATATTCTACAATCGGTCAGATTGTGGGGGCAGTGGTGAATATTATTCTTGATCCAATTATGATTTATGGTATTGGACCGGTTCCTGAAATGGGAGTGAAGGGAGCAGCATATGCAACTGTTATTGGACAG
>OJNQ01002543.1_pt1 | contig 11605 bp, 9 predicted proteins | sample 1597621 | NCBI WGS metagenome assembly OJNQ01 (sample SAMEA2452137, study PRJEB22498) | human gut metagenome | reverse complement strand
AGCCGATAAAGGATACCAGATACTTACCGTTATCACGAGGAAGCTTCTCGGCTGTACCTGTCTTACCACCGATGGTGTAGCCCTCTATTCCAGCCGCATATCCTGTACCTTCCTCAACAACCGCCTGGAGGTATGTCTTCATGTAATCCGACACTTCCTTGGATATGGTCTTTCTTACAAGCACCGGATCCATATTCTCAACCACATTTCCGTCTGAATCCAGAAGTCTCTTGACAACATGTGGCACATAATAATTTCCGCCGTTTATTACAGAACAGAATCCCGCTGCCATCTGGATCATAGATGTTGTAACACCCTGTCCAAATGAAGATGTCGCAAGCTCTGTAGGATTAAGATTCTCCACATCGTACTTAATACCTGTCGTCTCACCTTCGAGATCTATTCCTGTCTTGGAACCAATGTTAAATATCATCTGATATTTGTCAAATGTCTCTGGTCCCTCCTTGTCCGCTATCTGCATCAACGCATCATTACATGAAACAGCCAGAGCTCTCTTGACGTCAACCATTCCGTGTCCTGCTCTGTAACTACAGTAAATAGGGCTCTCTCCCTCGACTACGACCTGTGAACCATCACAGAGAAATTCATCTCCGTCTGAGATCACTCCATCCTCCATGGCTCCCGCTATGGTAAATGCCTTGTATGTTGAACCCGGCTCAAACACATCACTTATACAGTAATTCTGCCATACATAGTTGAGTGCCTCATATAACTGGTCTGATGTAAATCCATCTATCGTGCTCTGGAACTCTTCATCCGACATCTTTGAGAAATCGTATTCCACTTCCTCAGTCTTTACATTCTTCTTCTGTTGCATTTTCATTACCCCAACGTAAATTTTGTAAGATTGTTCCACTAAATAAAACATTCTTTTGTAAGACAACAGAAACTTCATCTCTTAAAACTTCAAGATCATAATTACGAACATCTTGTCCACCAACAACAACGCTACCTTCGTCAACATCATATAAACGAGAAATAAGGTTGACCAAACTACTTTTAGCACTTCCGGTACCACCAATAATTCCAATTGTTTCACCACTTTTAATATGAAGATCAACATCTTTTAAGACCGCTTCTCCACTACCATGTTTATAAGAAAAAACAACATGATTGAAATCAATTGAACCATCTTTTACTTCAGTTAAAGCTTCTTGAGGAGAGACTAAATCAGATTGCTCATTAATAACTTCTGCAATACGTCTTCCTGAAGCAAGTGACATCGTAATCATAACAAATGCCATAGAAAGCATCATAAGAGACATCATAATATTCATAACATAGCTAAATAAACTTGTAAGTTCACCTGTAGTAAGAGTCCCACCTACAATTGCTTTAGCACCTAACCATGAAAGCATTAAAATTGAACCATAAACAGCTATTAACATAGCTGGGTTATTATAAGATAAAACGGATTCTGCTTTGACAAAAAGTTTATAAATGTTTTGTGCTGCTTTTTTAAATTTTTCATTTTCATATTTTTCTCTAACAAATGATTTAACAACTCGAATACCAACAACGTTTTCTTGAACACTTTCATTTAAAGTATCATATTTAGGAAAAACATCATTAAAATATTTTGTGGCATGATACATAATTATTGTAAGGACCGCTACTAAGAAAACAATGGCAACAACAAAAATCATACTTAATCTAAAGTTGATCATCATTGCCATGGTAAGGGCACAAATAAGTGACATTGGCGCACGAATGCACATACGAATAATCATTTGATAAGCCATTTGCACATTTGTCACATCTGTCGTTAAACGTGTTACAAGTCCTGCAGTACTATATTTATCAATGTTTGAAAAAGAGAATGTTTGAATGTTTGTATACATGGCATCTCTTAAATTGGCTGCAAAACCCGTTGAAGCTTTAGCTGCATGGTTACCAGCTAAAAAACCAAGTGATAATGTTCCAATTGCAATAACAAACATGAATGTTCCATATTTTGTAACATTAGACATATTACCTGCCTCAATCCCTTTATCAATAAGACTTGCCATTAATAAAGGAATAATGATTTCTAAGATAACTTCTAATGTCGCAAATAACATTGTAAGTAATGAATCTTTTTTATATTCTTTGATTTGTTTCATTAAAGTTTTTACCATAATTGACGTCCTTTCCTGTTCATTTACCGAACTTCATGAATATTTATAAATCTTCTTTTATGTTATTAATTAATTTATCGGATATTTTAATAAACGTATTTATTTCTTCTTCAGATAAATCTTTAATAAGTTTTTGATGCATTTCTTTCATCTTATCTTCAATTTGTCGATTATGATTTCTTGAAGATTCTGTTAAAACGATTTTCTTTAATCTTGCATCATATTCTACTTCTTCTCGTTCAATCATTCCCTTTTTACACATCAGTTTCAACATTTCTGATGTCGTAGAACGATTGATTGAAAATTCTTTTTCTATATCTTTAGGAAATGTATCAAGCCCACTATCTTCTCTATCTTGAACAAACCCAATAATCCAACAATGCATTAAAGTTACACGATCAGGCCTCTGACCTGTTTTCTTATCCATTGTTTTTCTCATTAGGTTATTTATGGTCTTAATACGATGTCCAATGGGATCTCTATACATATCATTCCTCCTATATTGTTCGGTTACGAATTGTATGGTAACATACAATTTAAAATTTGTAAACTTTTTTCATAGAAGTTCTTTATAAGTCGTTGTATAATAGAAAAGAAAGTGAGGAAGACAAATGGAAATTAAAGAAAGGTTTTTAAATTATGTGAATTTTGACACACAATCAGATAGTTATTCACATACTGTTCCTTCAACTTCAAAACAATTAAAATTAGGAAATTATTTAGTTGAAGAATTAAAATCATTAGGAATTGAAAACGCAAAAATAGATGAATTTGGTGTAGTTTATGGAACAATTCCTAGTAATAATAATCATCAAGGAGATGTTATAGGTTTTATTGCCCACATGGATACTTCTCCTGATGCAAGTGGTAAAGATATTCATCCACAAATTATCAAAGATTATCAAGGTCAAAAAATTACTTTAAATGAAGATAAAGAACTTTATCTAGACCCTGAACAATATCCTCAACTCTTACAACTTATTCATCATGATTTAATTACTACAGATGGAACAACTTTATTAGGAGCTGATGATAAAGCTGGTATTGCAATCATTATGCAAATTGTGGAATATATTTATAATCATCCAGAATTTAAACATAATGATATTCAAATTGCTTTTACACCTGATGAAGAAATTGGACATGGTAGTGATCACTTTAATGTTGATTACTTCAATGCACAATATGCTTATACCATTGATGGTGGAGATATTCACATTGTTGAATACGAAAACTTTAACGCATTTAGTGCCGAAGTGAAAGTCCATGGAAGAAGTATTCATCCAGGAAGTGCTAAAAATAAAATGATCAATTCAACGCGTGTTGCCTATGAATTTGATTCACTTTTACCTGTGCATATGCGTCCCGAATCAACAGAAGGTTATGAAGGATTTAATCACCTTCACTCGATTCAAGGAACTTGTGAAGAAACAGTTGCTGAATATATTATTCGTAACCATGACTTACAACAAGCAAATAAACAATGCCAAGACTTTAAAGACATTGCAGAGTTCTTAAATAAAAAATATGGTTATAAAATTGTTGAAGTAACGATTACAGAAAGTTATTTAAACATGAAAGAAGCTCTAAAAGATCATATGTTCATTGTTGAACAAGCTTTAGCTGCCATTAAAGAAAATGGTTTAGATGCTTATTGTTCACCAATTCGTGGTGGTACAGATGGTGCACGTTTAACATTCAAAGGACTTCCTTGTCCTAATCTTGGTACAGGTGGTTTTAACTATCATGGACCCTATGAATATTGTTCACTTACTATGATGGAAAAACAAGTTCAAATCTTACTTCATATTTTAAAAAACACTGCATCTAAATAAGCATTAACAAAAAATCGTGTGGATTTCTTAGACAATAAATAAAGTAAAAGTATTAACTTAATTTCTTAACTTAGTAGCATTACAAAAAAAGCCGTGATTTTTCACGACTTTTTGATATTAAAATTAAATATTTGTATTTCTTATAATTTACTTTTGATTTTCTTTATTTAATTCCAAAGTATCTATTTTTTTAATAAATGGTAAATAAATAACAAAAGATACAACAATCATCACAAATTGCCATAATGCAACACGCCATCCACCAATCAAAAGTCCTGATATAATTGGTGGTGTTGTCCAAGGAACCATAACCCCGCTAAATAATGGTAAAATTCCCATATACATTAATAAGTAGCTACTTATACCTATAATTAAAGGAACAAGAACAAATGGAATTAATAAATATATATTAAGTACAATTGGTGTCCCAAAAATAATTGGTTCATTAATGTTAAAGATATTAGGTACAATGGATAATTTACCTAAGCTACGTAATGACTTTGATTTGGCAAAAAATGTAATATAAATCACTAACCCAATCACAATTCCAGCACCAGACATACATAAGAAATTGTCCCAAAATTGTTGTGTAAAAATATGTCCACCATTTTGAATTGTAAGAGGCAATCCTGAATCTATAATTTTTTGATTAGCTGCCATATTTGCTTGTAAAATTGGTGAAAGAATTCCTCCACATATAGAACCACCATGGACGCCTGTCCACCATAATAAGACATAACAACTGTCATAATAATAACGCCAAAGAACGAATCTGTAATTCCTTGTAAAGGAATTTGAATTACCGAATAAATAAGTTCTGCAAATGTTGTATTAAATATAAAGTGACATATAGCATAAATAATTGCACAAATAGTAATAATAATTCCAGTTGGTAATAGTGACGAAAATGAATCTGCAACACCACTAGGCACACCATCTGGCATTTTAATGCTAATATCTTTTTTTACACATAAAGAATAAATATATCCAACTAAAAAACCAATTAAAATAGCACAAATCATTCCTTGACCAGCAGTCCAATCTTTAGAAATAATTCCTGTAACTGATTCCCCACTGTCTAATACCTTAGAAGATGGAGTTAATAAAATAAAAGCTGCTAACCCAGTTAAAGCGCCATTTATAGCTGTTATTACTTGATCATTCTTCAAATAAGAATAAGTAATTCCTATTACTGTAAAGAAGGCCATTAATGAAAACGTAGAAGAATATACTTGAGAACATACATCTCCTATTCCACTTTCACTAATTACTTTACTTACTGATTCAATTGGTAAGTTGGCAATCAACAGGAACAATGATCCTATCATTAAAAACGGTAAAGAAAACATCATTCCATCCTTTAAAGCCTTTATAACTTTTGTATTTGTAAACTTCGATATATAAATAACTAATGTTTCATTTATAAATTTGTTCATATTATTTATCTCCTATAAAATTTCACCATTTGATGAAATAACTCTTTTATACCATTCAAAAGAAGCTTTTCGATATCTTCTTCCACTACCTTTAGCTTGGTCATCTAAATCAACATAGATAAATCCATATCTTTTTGCCAATTCACCAGTAGAAGCACTTACAATATCGATTGCTGACCAAGGAGTATATCCCATGACTTCTACACCATCTAACTCAATTGCTTTTTTCATTTCTGAAATATGGTTTCTTAAGTAATCAATACGATAATCATCATTAATGATTCCATTTTCTAATTTATCATAAGCTCCAAAACCATTTTCAACAATAAACATTGGTTTTTGATATCTTTCATAAACTTCATTTAAAATAATCCTTAATCCTGTAGGATCAATAGCCCAACCCCAATCACTTTTCTTTAACAATGGATTTTGTACTTCAATAAAGTCATGTATTTTATCATATTCTGCAATCGTTGATTTATAATAACTAAACCCTATATAATCCACAGTACCTCGTTTTAAATCTTTTAAATCTTCATCAGTTATATCTAATTGAATATTACTCCTTTCCCACTTTTTTAAAGTATAGGTTGGATAATATCCCCTTACATGAACATCACTAAAGAAATACCTCTTATCCATTGCTTTAATTCCTGCAAGAATATCTTGTGGATTACAAGAAGAAGGATAAATTGGGCCAAAATGCAACATGCAACCTACTTGCATAGAGGCATTAATTTCTTTGGCTCTTTGAACTGCTCTAGCACTTGCAACAAACTGATAATGAGATATTTGATACATTGTTTGTTCAATATTTTCATTATCTTCATATAAAACACCTGCTCCAGTCCAAGCATTAAAAGGATTATCGGTATCTATAAGATTATTAATTTCATTAAATGTCATCCAATATTTGACCTTTTTGCTATATCTTTTAAAACATGTAATCGCATATCTTTCAAAGAATGTAATTAATTGTCTATTTCTCCAACCACCATATTTTTTTGCTAAATAAAGAGGCATTTCAAAATGAGATAAAGTAACAATAGGTTCTATTCCATATTTTAAACATTCATCAAAAACATGATCATAATACTCTAGCCCTTCTTCATTAGGCTCTAATTCGTCACCTTGAGGATAGATCCGTGGCCATGAAATACTTAAACGGAAACATTTAAAGCCCATTTCAGCAAATAATTTAATATCTTCTTTATAATGATGATAAAAATCAATTCCATAATGGTTAGGATAATATTTATCATCTAATATTTCATAAGAAATTTCTCGAGGGTGATCAACGTCACCAGCTGACATAACATCGGTTACACTTAATCCTTTATGTCCTTCTTGATAGCCACCTTCGTATTGATTAGCAGCAACAGCACCACCCCATAGAAAACTTTTATTCATAATCATTCTCCCATTTTAAATTTATCAACTGCTTTTGTTGTTTCTTCTAAATAAGAATAATTACTTATTAATTTTAACGAAGTAAATATATTAAAAACATACTGTAAAGAAGCAATATAAACAGCATTAGATAGTTCAGTTGTATTTTGAGTGGTCATAATTACAATTGTTTCATCACAATATTTACAAATTTCTCTTTTTTTATGATCACAAATCACAATTGATTTAGCATGATATTTGCGAATATCCTTTGCTATTTTTAACATTTCCATATTTTGACCTGTATGTGTTAAATAAATGCAAACTGTATCATTTGGTTTCCTTTGCTTTAAGTATTGAAGATGCATTGGATTTAAACTGTTATATGCTTTAGAAATAACCCCTTCTTCTTCAAAATTCAAACTATAAATTTCTGCTAAAGAAAAATTAATACCAGTTCCATAAATTTCAATATATTTAGCATTTTTAATAAGTTGATAAATTCTTTCTATAACTTGTCTATCTAGTAAACTTTTTGTATACTCTATCGCTCTTTTATGTAAAAGTTCGATTTTATTTAAAGCATCATCAATTGAACTCTCACTTGAAAAAGGTTCAATTTTAAAATCATTTTTCAATTCAAGTAAATGAGAATATTCAGCCGCATATTGATATTTAAATTCTTTATATCCATTAAAGCCCAGTTTCTTACACAACCTAGAAATCGTTGCACTACTGGTATAACTTAATTTTGCCAGTTCATTAATATTCTTTTTTAAAATATCTTCTTGATTATTTATTATATAATCCACTAAATACTTTTCTTGAATTGTTAAATGGTCTAATGTTTTCATTTTGTCAATAATCATCATATTTCCTCTTTTCACCGGTTAAAAGATTCAAATTAATTATCTTCTTATCTAGAAGACATCTTCATCATAATTAACAACAACTTGTAAGTCAATCTTCTGTAAGCATTTACAATCAAATCGAAAAAAACTTTCAATTTCACAATTATTAACAATAAAAATTGAAAGAAATTATCAAAAAAGGTTATTACGAAATTCAATAAATAATTTCATAACAACCTTTTTATTTTGTATTATTTTTATTTATATAAAAAGAGAACAACATTTCGTATGCGTTCTCTTTTTTTGAAGATTTTCTTACAATATTTTAGGTTGCCTTCTTAAGTGCCTCCTAAACTATTTTTTTGTCCATTTTTCAAATTCTTCATCAGTAGCTAAAACATAATGAGTTCCATCTACTAAATGTTCAGTACCTTTTGTATAATCGACTCCACTTTCTTTATAATCGTAAGTAAATGATTTACGTACTTTTTCTACACGTGGATTAGGATGAGGAATAGCACTTAATAATGATTTTGTATATGGATGAATTGGATTATCAAAGATTTCTTCAGTAGTCCCTGTTTCTACTAAATGTCCTAAATGTAATACCCCAATTTTATCACTGATATATTTAACCATTGATAAGTCATGTGCAATAAATAAATATGCAATTCCTGTTTCTTTTTGAATCTTTTTCATTAAGTTAACAACTTGTGCTTGAATAGATACATCTAACGCTGAGATTGCTTCATCAGCAATAATTAAATCTGGATTCATAATTAATGCTCTTGCAATACCAATACGTTGTCTTTGTCCACCTGAGAATTGATGTGGATAACGTGAAGCATGTTCTCTTGATAAACCAACAAGTTCAAGCATTTCATAGATTTTTTCATTTCTTTCTTCAATAGAAGAATAAGATTTATGAATATCTAAACCTTGACCAATGATATCAATAACTTTCTTTCTTGGATTTAAACAAGCCATTGGATCTTGGAAAATCATTTGCATCTTTGTATGTAATTCTTTAGATGTTTCCTTATCTAATTTTCCACCAATTTCTTTTCCGTTGAAAACAATTGATCCAGAAGTTGGTTTATATAAACGAATAATACTTCTACCAGTAGTTGATTTACCTGAACCAGATTCACCTACTAAACCATAAGTTTCACCTGGCATAATATCAAATGAAATACCATCAACTGCTTTTACAGTAAAGTTACGATTAATTTTAAAATGTTGTTTTAAATCTTTAACGACAAGGATAGGTTCTTTATTTTCCATTATTCAACACCCTCCTTTTTCATTTTTTCTAATCTGTTTTTTAATTCAACTGGCATTTCAACTTTTGGAGCTTTTTCATGCATTAACCATGAAGCAACTTTATGAGTTGTACTACCAGGTACTTTAAACATTGGAGGTTCAATTCTTAAGTCAATATTTAAAGCATACTTATTACGTGGAGCAAAAGCATCACCTTTTACTTCATGTGCTAAGTTTGGTGGTGTACCAGGGATTGTGTATAATTCATCATCATCAGTATCTAAATCTGGCATAGATGATAATAATCCCCAAGTATATGGATGACGTGGATCATAGAAAATTTCATCAATGGTTCCAGTCTCTACGATTTTACCAGCGTACATAACATTTACATAATCAGCTACTTTAGCAACAACACCTAAGTCATGTGTGATATAAATAACTGATAAATCTTTTTTCTTTTGAATATCTTGAATTAATTCAAGAATTTTAGCTTGGATAGTAACATCCAATGCAGTTGTAGGTTCATCACAAATTAAAACATAAGGATCACAAGATAAAGCAATTGCGATAACAATTCTTTGTCTCATCCCACCAGATAATTGGTGAGGATAGTTTTTCATACGTTTTTCCGCATTAGTAATACCTACTAATTGTAATAATTCAACTGCTTTTTTATAAGCTTCTTCTTTTGGTGTATTGTAATGATGAATCATTGGTTCCATAATTTGATTTCCAATTGTCATTGTAGGGTTTAATGATGTCATTGGATCTTGGAAAACCATGGCAATTTTACGACCACGAATTTCACTTTGCATTTCTTTTTCACTTAATTGACAAATGTCTTTTGTGATTCTTTCACCTGTATTTTCATCTGTCCAAGTGTAGTTAATAGAACCACCATCAATTGAACCATTTCCAGCCATGATACCCATGATTGCTTTAGTAGTAACTGACTTACCTGATCCAGATTCACCAACGATAGCGATTGTTTCACCTTTATATAAATCTAAGTTAACACCACGAATTGCATTAACAATACCACTATCAGTTCTAAAAGAGATATTTAAATCTCTGACTTCTAATATTTTTTCTCTTTCTGCCATAATTACATCTCCTTCATAGTTGGATCAAGTGCATCACGAAGTCCATCACCAAATAAGTTGAAACTTAACATTAAGATAGAGAAAATAATAACTGGAATTACCATCATGTAAGGGTAAATAGTAATTGAGTTAAATCCATCATTAATTAATGTACCTAATGAAGCCATTGGAATTGGTAAACCTAAACCAACGAATGATAAGTATGCTTCATAGAAGATAGCATTTGGAATAGACATCATAATCATAATAATCATTTGACTATAAATATTTGGTAAAATTTCTTTAAAGATAATAAACATGTTACTAGCTCCTAAAGTACGTGAAGCTAAAACGAATTCTTCTTCTTTTACTCTTAAAACTTGAGCTCTTGTAATTCTTGACATACCAATCCATTCAGTAAATGATAAAGCCATGATAATTGTGAATAATGATGCTTTCATCACCATTAATAACAATGTTAATATTACTAAAGTTGGGATAGAGTTTATGATTTCTTGAATTCTTTGCATTACTGAATCAACTTTACCTCCGAAATAACCAGAGATCAGTCCGTATGTCATACCTACAATCACGTCAATGAAGATTGCAACAACGGCAATGAATAATGAATATCTTGTACCTGTCCAAACACGTACAAATAAATCACGACCATAAGTGTCTGTACCAAAGAAATGTTCAGCACCTGGTGAAATACTTGCAATTCTTGTATTGATTGCATCAAATTTATATGATGAAAACATTGGAGCAAAAATAGCAAATACTGCGATAACTAAAATACAAATTAAACCGATAACGGCACCTTTGTTCTTTTTAAAACGATTTAAAGAATCTTTCCAAGCAGGAAGTGATGGAGCAACAACGTCTTTAGTAATGTCTTGTTTGTCTCCAACGAATTCAAAATCGTCTGGTAAAAATTCAATCTTTTCTAAATCCATTATTAATCATCCTTTCCTAATCTAATTCTTGGATCAATAATTCCATAAGAAATATCAATAATTAACATCATGAAAATGTACATTGCAGCATATAAGAATGAACAAGCTAAAATGATGTTGTAATCATTTGATAAAATACTATTAATTAATAATTTACCTAATCCAGGAACAGAACAAATCTTTTCAACAACCATAGTACCTGTCATTAAGTTTACTAAAATAGGTCCTAAAATTGTGATTACTGGAATTAAAGCAATTCTTAATGCATGTTTGAAAATTAAAGTTTTACGATCTAATCCTTTTGCTTTTGCAAGAGTCATATATTCACTTGTTAAAACTGAAACCATTTCAGTACGTGTAAAACGTGCAACGTTTGCAATAACACCAACAGATAAAGCTAAAATTGGCATAATTGATGATTTAATTGCATTCGATGAACTATATGAAGTTGGTAACAATCTTAATTTTGAAGCAAATAATAATAAAATTAACATTGCAAATACGAATGATGGGATGGAAACCCCAATTACAGAAATAACTGTAGCGATTGTATCCCAAATTGTATTTTTATGTAATGCAGCAAATACTCCTAAGAACATACCAATAACTGTTCCAATAATTACTGCACATAAACTGTAAATCATAGATAATT
>OJNQ01002539.1_pt1 | contig 11614 bp, 8 predicted proteins | sample 1597621 | NCBI WGS metagenome assembly OJNQ01 (sample SAMEA2452137, study PRJEB22498) | human gut metagenome | reverse complement strand
TCTCGCAAAGATAAGAAAGTTTCTACAATGGTGCAAGTATTTTAAGAATAGCGAAGAATTAGAATTACGAAAGAAACTCGTTGAAATGGATATACTTGATTGTATAATAGGTTTGGGAGCAAACTTGTTTTATAATTCTCCTATGGAAGCTTGCATATTAATATGTAACTGCTCAAAGGCTAATAGCAAAAAGAATCGAGTTTTGATGATAAATGCTGTGAATGAAGTTACAAGAAAAAATGCAGAGAGTATGTTGTTGGCAGAGCATATACAAAAGATTGTAAATGCATACCAGCAAAATAGAGAATTGGATGGCTTCTCAAGAATTGTAAGTAATGATGAAATTAGAGAAAAGAAGTTTAATCTGAATATATCATTGTATGCATATCAAAGTGTACTACAGGATGCACTTACTGTCTCTAAAGAGGATGCTATAAATGTTTGGATTTCCTCTCATAGTCAATGTATAAATGAAATGGATGAGTTAATTAAGTTGATTAAATAGTATGGGTGTAGTAAAATTAGGTGATGTCGCTCGTGAAAGTCGACTTAAATGGACAAAAAGTAAACAGGATGTTCCTATAGTTGGTTTGGAACATCTTATCCCTGATGAAATACGTTTTGATGCATATGATATAAATACAGATAATACTTTTTCAAAAAGGTTTGTAAAGGGACAAGTCTTATTTGGTAGACGTCGAGCTTATCAACGTAAGGCTGCAATTGCTGAATTTGATGGTATATGCTCAGGCGACATAACTGTAATAGAAGCAATAGAAGGGAAAATGGTGCCTGAGTTATTGCCTTTCATAATTCAAACACCTGTATTTTTTGATTATGCTAATAGAGGCTCTGCTGGATCTCTATCACCTCGTGTAAAATGGGAGCATTTGGCTGATTATGAGTTCGAATTACCTCCATTAGAGGAACAAAAAATTCTTGCTGATAAATTATGGGCAGCCTATCGATTGAAGGAGGCCTATAAAAAGCTACTTGATGCCACTGATGAAATGGTGAAATCGCAATTTATCGAGATGTTTGGTAATCCTGTTACGAATACAAAAGGTTGGAAGACTGCTAAGATTAAAGATGTCGCCCCGGAAATGCCTTCTAAAGAGCAACTATCTGGCAAAATCTGGCTATTGAATCTTGATATGATAGAATCAAATACTGGTAGGATAATAGAGAAGGTCTATGAAGATGTTGAGAATGCTTTATCTGTTCAATCCTTTGATGAAGGGAATGTACTATTCTCAAAATTAAGGCCTTATTTAAACAAGGTTGTGATACCAGATGAGCCTGGAATGGCAACGACAGAACTGGTTCCATTACGTCCAGAGCCTAGTAAATTGCATAAAGTATTTTTGAGTCATCTGTTGCGGGGTAATCAGTTCGTTAATTATGCAAATGATATAGCTGGAGGTACTAAAATGCCACGAATGCCGCTCACTGAGTTAAGAAACTTTGATTGTATCTTACCGCCAATGGACAAACAACTTGAATTCGTTTTCATAGCAGAACAGGTCGATAAATCAAAATTTGAATTGAAGCAGTGCATTGAACATATCGATAAAGTCATAAAGAGTTTAATAAACGGATAGAATAAAAGAGATGCGTTGATAGCTGCGGCTTAATTGGATAACTAATTTATTAATAATATGATAGAGAATCTGATTAATGACATAGAGCAGGCTATGCTGGGAGTTTTAAACAACGAGCAAATGAGTCAATTACGAAAGGTGCTAGATTATGCCTTTCGTGATATCAACGTGTCGTCTAAGAACAATGAAGAGTGCAGTGGTAATAGTGAATTGATAGATAGTTTTTTGTCGGCTAAACGAGTCGAAGGTTGTTCGGATAAGTCGATGCACTATTATCGAAGTACATTAAATAATGCTATCAGGAAAATAGAAAAAAATATTCGCCATATCACTACTGATGACTTGCGTAATTACTTAAATGATTATCAGCAGACAAGCGGTGCTACAAAGGTTACGGTAGACAATATACGTCGCATTTTGTCAAGTTTCTTTTCATGGCTTGAGGATGAGGATTATATTGTGAAGAGTCCGGTACGTCGGATTCATAAAGTAAAAGTCGGAAAAACAGTCAAAGAAACATACTCCGATGAAGCGTTAGAACAAATGCGTGACCATTGCGAAGGTATTCGCGATTTAGCCTTGATTGATTTGTTGGCCTCTACTGGTATGCGTGTCGGGGAGTTGGTCAAACTCAATCGGAACGATATAGACTTTGAAAACCGGGAATGCATCGTTACCGGTAAAGGAGATAAGCAACGTCGAGTTTATTTCGATGCTCGTACAAAGATACATTTACAACGTTATTTGGCAGAACGGATAGATGACAATCCTGCCCTGTTTGTTTCATTATTAGCACCTTATGATCGACTACAGATAAGTGGTGTGGAAATTCGTTTACGTCGTTTGGGACGTGAATTGAATATTCCTAAGGTGCATCCTCATAAATTTCGCCGTACGTTGGCGACAATGGCGATAGATAAAGGTATGCCTATAGAGCAGGTCCAGCATCTCTTAGGGCATCAAAGTCTTGATACAACATTGCAATATGCTATGGTGAATCAGACAAATGTAAAAATGTCTCACCGTAAATTTATTGGTTAGTATGTCGCAATTTATCGAGATGGTGGGTGATCCAAGAAACAACCCGAAAGGCTGGCCAACAAAAAGACTTTCAGAATTGGCAGAATATTCCATAGGCTTAACTTATAAGCCCGAACAAATTTGTGATGATGGTACCATTGTGCTTAGGTCTGGTAACATACAAGATGGGAAAATATCCTTTTCAGATATTGTCAGGGTTAATGCGCCAATCAAAGAAAGCCTCTTCGTGAAAGAAGACGATATCCTGATGTGCAGCCGTAATGGAAGTGCTTCACTTGTAGGTAAAGTGGCTATGATTCCCGACATTAATGAACCAATGACTTTTGGTGCGTTCATGACTATAATACGTTCTGCCGAGGCAAAATACTTGTACCTCTATTTCCAATCTCAAGATTTCAGAGAACGTGTTAGTGAGGGAAAGTCCTCAACAATGAACCAAATCACGCAAAAGATGCTTGATAAAGTCGAGGTTCCCTTCCCCGACAAAGATGTTCGAGAGACTTTATCGGCCATCGCCTCTCAGGCAGATAAATCAAAATCTGTCATTCAAAAAGCTTTAGTATATTTGAATGACATACAGAGTGACGAATTAAGGAAAATCGCTTAATTATTAAATTGATAACAATAAAAATCATAGATATGTTTAACGAAGACAATACAGTGGAGCAAATGCTCATAGAAGCTGCAACCCAAAGTAGTTGGCAGTATGTAAAGTCACAGGATATACCTCGTAGTTCTGATTCTGTCCTTGTTGAATCATGGCTATTGGAAGCTCTTGTCAGGTTAAATCCAATAACACGTCAACAAGCGGAGCAAGTTATTTATAAACTCCGTGCTGCTATTACTTGTGGAGGTAATTATGATGAATTGGTGACTGCCAATGACCGTTTTCGTACATTGTTATTTAATGAAAACACAGAGCCTTTTGGAAAGGATGGTGAATATATACCTATCAGATTCTTTAGCGAAGATGCGGTCGAAGATTATTGTGTAGTGACCAATCAATGGGAGTTTCCACGTAGTTCTGTTGAAGGAGGTAAACGTTTGGATTTGGTTTATCTGATAAATGGAATTCCGGTTTGTGTTGGTGAAGTAAAATCTCCTGTTCGTCCTCAGATAACATGGGCTGACGGAGCCATTGATATGCTGCATTACGAAAAGAGCATTCCAGAAATGTTTGTTCCGAATATATTAACCTTTGCTACAGAAGGCAAAGAACTTCAATATGCCGGCATCTGTGCCCCTGTTGACAAATGGGGACCTTGGTTTAAAGATGAAAGTCGTCAGCATGGTACAATAGAGTCGGTTAAAAGTAACGTAATGGGGTTGGTTCAACCAAACCGACTGCTTGACATATATCGTTACTATAGTGTTTTTACAGGAACATCATCAGGCAAAAAAATAAAAATAGTTTGCCGTTATCAACAATATCTAGGTGGTGAAGCTATTGTTCAGCGTGTCTTAAACACATATCGTGAGAAACAAGGTCCGAAGAAAGGTCTTATTTGGCATTTCCAGGGTTCGGGAAAATCATGGTTGATGGTATTCGCTGCCCAAAAATTACGTTTGCAGAATGAATTACATGCTCCCACTGTTGTTATCGTTGATGACCGTATTGATTTGGAAGATCAGATAACGGGCGATTTTACTCGTGCTGATATTCCCAATATAGAACCTGCAAAGACAAAAGAAGAGTTAGTTGCATTTTTCAAGCAGGATCAGCGCAAGATTTTGATAACGACAATTTTCAAGTTCGGAGATGTTGATAGTGTACTGAATGAAAGAGATAATATCATTTTATTGGTAGATGAAGCACACCGAACTCAGGAAAAGGATTTAGGACAAAAAATGCGCAGTGCACTACCTAATGCATTTTTCTTTGGCCTTACCGGAACGCCTATCAATAAACGAGATAAGAATACTTTTCAATCTTTTGGAGCTGATGAGGATTTAGAGAAAGGTGGATATATTTCAAAGTATACTTTCCAAAATTCTGTTGAAGATGGAGCTACGCTTGAATTGAATTTCCAAACAGTGCCGGTAGAGATGCATCTTAACGAAGCTCAATTACAAGAAGAGTTTGATGAACTGACCGATCAAATATCAGAGGAAGAAAAGAACGAATTAGTAAAACGAACTTCTGTTGAAGCATTTTTTACAGCGGAGAAGCGAATTAACGATGTCGCACGTTATATTGTAAATCACTTCAAAGAGTATGTAGAGCCCACTGGAATGAAAGCTCAAGTCGTGGTATATAACCGAGACTGCTGTGTGAAATATAAGAAAGCGATTGATGCTCTTTTGGGTTCGGAAGATGCAACCACTATCGTTATGCATACGGCTGGCGATAAAGCTGATGAGTATAAGGCATACTGTCGTGATAGAGAACAAGAAAGAAAACTTCTTGACCAATTCCGTGATCCATTGTCACCGATTAAAATGGTGATTGTCACTTCAAAGCTGTTGACAGGTTTTGATGCTCCAATTTTGCAATGTATGTATCTTGATAAACCAATGAAGGATCATACGTTGTTACAAGCTATTTGCCGTACGAATAGAAAGTACAATGTTGATAAGAAATGTGGTCTGATTGTAGATTTCGTTGGTGTATTTGATAATGTAGCCAAAAGCCTTGCTTTTGATGAGGAGACGGTAAAAACGGTTATAAAGAATATTGATGAGATAAAAGTGTTGATACCTCAATTTTTGCAAGAGTGTATTGACTTTTTCCCTGGTGTAGACCGGACAATCGGTGGTTGGGAAGGTTTGCAAGCTGCCCAGCAATGTTTACTTGATGAGTCTACAAAAACGAATTTTGCAAAACATTTTTCACGATTGGCTAAAGCTTGGGAAACAGTAAGCCCGGATGCAATGCTGGCTGCTTATCAGGCGGATTATACTTGGCTGGCTCAGGTATATCAAAGTGTACGTCCTGTTAGTACCGGAGGATCACTCATATGGACTTTATTGGGTGCTAAAACCATTGAAATCATTCATCGTAACATTGATACAATTGATATTGGGACTCCACTTGAGGATCTTGTGGTAGATGGAGATGTAATTGATATGGTGTTGGAGCAAGCCAAAGACAATCCTAAAAAGATATTGGAAGTGGAAAAAATGCTTCGTTTGAGGTTAGGAGAGCATCATGGAGACCCTAATTACAAGGTATTTGCTGAGAAGTTGGATGAACTGCGCCGTCATATGGAGGAGAATCTTATAACTAGTATTGATTTCCTCCGAGGATTGCTCACCCTTGCCAAAGAAGTGCTTGATAAAGAAAAAAACTCAAATCAACCTCTTGACAAGAGGGAACAAGCTAAAGCTGCTCTTACGGAGTTGTTTGAATCAATTAAAACTGAGGATACACCTATCATTGTAGAACGTGTAGTTGCTGATATTGATGAAAATGTAGTAGCTATTGTACGTAAGTTTAAAGATGCTTTTAAAAGCATTACAGCTCAGCGAGAGATAAAAAAGAAACTACGTTCTATTCTGTGGGTTAACTACCAGATTAAAGATCAAGAAGTTTTTGATAAGGCTTATCAGTATATTGAGATGTATTACTAATCGGTTGATAAAATGAATTTGTTATGGCTGTTGAATCACACGATAAGAAACTTGATGACCTCCTAAAAATGGTTGAAGAAGGTAAGGCTCAATTACCCGACTTTCAACGTAGTTGGGTTTGGGATGACACGAAGATATGTAAACTAATAGAAAGTATCACATCTGGTTTCCCAATGGGTGCAGCGATGTTTTTGGCTAATGGTGGTGAGCATATCCGTTTTAAGTATCGCACATTTGAGGGAGTGAATTCTATATCAGAAGTTACACCTGAGTGGCTTGTGCTCGATGGACAACAGCGACTCACAACCTTATATCAGGTCTTGAAGAGTAAGAAAGCAACTAATACTCGATTAGAGACCAATCGAGATACAATTATCAAACGCTATTATTATCTAGATATTCGTAAATGTCTAGACTCTACTGCGGACAGATTGGAAGCAATCATATCTGTATCAGAGAAGAAACAGCTTACAACAAATATTGGTCGTGATGTAACGCTGGACTTATCCACAAGAGAGAAGGAATTTGAGAACCTGATGTTTCCCCTAAATATTACGTTTTCTCATAATGATACGGAAGATTGGCATTATGATATGGAAGACTATTACAAAGGTGATAGAGAGTATAGAAATTTATTCCGTGATTTCTCCCAGCAGATTCTTCGCCCAATTTTAGAGTATAACATACCTATAATTCAGCTTGATAAAGAAACCCCGAAAGAGGCTGTTTGTCAGATTTTTGAGAATGTAAACACTGGTGGTGTACCTCTTACGGTTTTCGAACTCGTCACAGCTACATTTGCTGCTGAAGGACATGAATTGAGAAAAGATTGGGAGACCATTCGTCATATTTTTGCTCAAAAAGTAAATGGCGAGCTATTGAAAGAAATCACTGGTGCTAATTTTTTGGCGGCAATGACTCTGTTGGTATCATATTATAAAAGAGTGGTTTCAGGTGATGATGAGCGTGTGGCTGTAACATGTAAGAAAAAAGACATTCTTAGGCTTGAATTGAAAGATTATTTGAAGTATCATGATGCTTTGATTAAAGGTTTCTGTGATGCAGCTGATTTCTTAGTACATCAGGGGATTTTCCGTTCCAGAGATCTTCCATATTCGTCACAACTTATTCCACTTGCTGCAATCTTTGCATACGACAACGAAAATAAAAAAATGTTGCATCTTGGAAGCAAACAGGAATTATTGTCTCGTTGGTATTGGTGTGGCGTAATGGGTGAACTATATGGCGGTGCCAATGAAGCTAGATTTGCAACTGATATAATGGGCGTATTTCGTTGGATGGAAGGTGGTGAAATGCCAGAAACTGTATATCGTTCCAATATACAACCAACTCGTTTATTGACTATGCAGACTAGGAATAGTGCAGCGTACAAAGGTATTATGGCACTTATCTTACAAGACTCACCGCTTGATTTTATGACAGGGCATCGTATGGATATAGCATCTTACATTGATGAAGATGCTGATATTCATCATATATTCCCTCAAACTTATTGCGAGAAAAATAAACTTCCACGTATAAAATGGAATTCTGTCATTAATAAGACTCCAATTTATGCATCTTCCAATCGCTCAATAGGAGGACATGCACCAAGTACCTATATAGGTACTATGGCTAACAAAGGATTAGACCAACTTAAGATTCAAGAAGCAATAGAATCTCACAAGGTAAATTATATTTATCTTTCATCAGATGATTTTGATGCTTATTTCATAGATCGAGCAATCAAGTTATTGAATCGTGTAGAAAAAGCAACAGGAAAAGTAGTTACCGGTCGAGATAGTCAAGAAACTGTGGATGCTTATGGGGTTAGTTTGCTTTAACAAGATTGTCATTTTAAATAGCTAATAAATTCTGTAAATAATATTTATCGTATCTATGGTAATAACTGAACTACATATAGAAAATATAAAAGGATTGCAAAATTTTGAGTTAAAGCAATCTATTCAACCTAATCGTCCTAATATTTTAGTTGCGCCTAACGGCTTTGGAAAGACTTCTTTAGCTATAGCATTTAAATCTCTTAAAAATAGTAAATTAGATCTTGATGAAAGTAGTTATTATAATGGAGATAATTCTAATAAACCTATTTTAAGATTAAAGTTAAGTACAGGAGAAAATTTAGAAGCAGATGACAGTCATAACTCTATATCAAGTAAATTTGATATATATGTGATTAATTGTCAGCTTAAACCTAAAGCTACTGCTCAACGATATGGTGGTAGAACTATAGCAAGAGCTTCGAACGATATTAGTCCGACTGTAATGATCCAAACTATTCCCCCAAAAATAAACTTTGATTATTCACTTCCTAGGAATAAACGAGATTTTGGAATTAATGGAAAACTATTAACAGACATCTCCAATATTTATAGTCAGTATAACTTAATAATACGTATCTCTGAGAATATAAATTTTGAAGAGTTTAGTTTGGTTCGTTTTAAAACTCCTTTTAATGCAATAATAGCGAAAATTAATAGTATCGATAATAGAAAAACAGCCCACAGTATTAAGGATGAAATTATTAGAGAGAATATTATAGATATCAATAATCAAGAGTTAACTAATTTATGTGATATAATAAGACAAAATTCAGCATTTGATAATATAGTAGATGTCTTTCTTGTCGCTTGGCAAATTATTCATGTTAGAAATAGCATGGGAGTGAATTATAGAAAAGCTTTGGCGTACGCCAACTTTCTAAAAAAACAAGTAGAGATAGACTCAACTCTTGAAAAGATAAATCCTGTAAGTGATAGATTTGAAATTAAGTCTGCAATCAAAGATCATTCTTTAATAATTGAATGGCCAAAAGCTAATATGATTTCTAATGGTCAACGTGATATTCTTACTTTTATATCTAGGTTGATGGAATGTCATTATAAGGAATCAAAAGCTTGTATCCTTGTTATTGATGAATTCTTTGATTATTTAGATGATGCAAATCTTGTCGCATTCCAGTATTATATATCCACATTAATTGATAGTTATAGAAAAAATAGGAGAATTATATTCCCTATTCTACTTACTCATATTGATCCTAATTATTTGAAACATTTTTGTTTTAATGATAAACGGTTGAATATATGTTATCTAAAAAACTACAAGGGGAAAATTAGTGATAAAATGGCTCAATTTATAGGTGCAAGGGAGAATTTATTAATTAAAAATGCCGTAGATACATATTATTTACATTACCATCCTAATATTGATACGATTGATATTACGGAAGAATTTAAACAGTTGTCTCTTAACCTTGATTGGGGAACACCAAGAATGTTCAAAAAGAAAGTTGATAGAGAATTGCGAAAATATTTATTAGAGCCAGGTAAGACATATGACCCGTTGGCGGTATGTGTCTCGATTAGAATTAAGATAGAAGAAAATGCTTATAATTATATTGATGCTGATGCCCATAAACAAGAGTTCCTCATTACACATGGTACAACCGAAAAACTTAATTATGCTCATGACCAAGGAATTGTAGTTCCTGAAACCTATTATTTACTAGGTATTATTTATAATCACCCATTACACATTGCTGGTGATAATGATATGTCAAAACAGCTGAGTATGAAATTAGAGAATGAGACTATAAAAAGTATGATTAGACATTTATGGGAGTAGTTTTTTCAAAAAGCTATATGTGTTGCATCATTTTTTAGATCTACCGTTTTTTTATCATATTCTATTTAGTTAAGCTCCTTATTATGTTACAAGAAATACAATTCATATTATACAATCTTCCGGAAAAGGAAGGAAAGGTGCAGGTAATCATCAGGGATGAAACCCTTTGGTGTACCCAAAAGGCGATGGCTCAACTTTTTGGCGTGGATAGAACGGTTGTTTCCAAGCATCTCAAAAATATATTTGAGTCAGCTGAGTTACAGCAGGATTCAGTATGTGCAAAATTTGCACATACTGCCGAGGATGGCAAGATATATAACACACAATTTTATAATCTTGATGCTGTTATCTCGGTTGGTTATCGTGTAAATTCACTACAAGCTACTCGTTTCCGTCAATGGACTACGAAAATCCTGAATGAATACATTAAAAAAGGGTTTGTTCTTAATGATGACCGTTTGAAGCAAGGTGAAACGGTGTTTGGGCAGGATTATTTTCAGGAGTTGCTTGAACGGATACGTTCCATCCGTGCCAGTGAGCGTAGGATATGGCAGAAGATTACGGATATATATGCTGAGTGTAGCATTGACTATGACAAAGACTCGCCAACAACACACGATTTCTATGCGATGATTCAGAATCGGTTTCATTATGCAATTACAGGGCAGACGGCAGCCGAAATTGTGTATCACAATGCGGATCATGCCAAAGAGCATATGGGTTTGACTACTTGGAAGAACTCTCCCAATGAACGTATCTTAAAATCGGATGTTACTGTTGCAAAGAACTATCTGCCAGAGAAAAAGATAAAGGAATTGGAGCTTGCTGTATCAGCATTCTTCGAATATATTGAAAACCTTATTAGACGTCGGAACACTTTCAATATGGAGCAATTCTCTGAAAGTGTAGCTAAGTTCCTCTCATTTATGGATTATCAGATTTTGCCAGATAAAGGACGTATTTCTGCTGTTCAGGCAAAAGCCAAGGCGGAACAGGAATATGATATTTTTAATCTTACTCAACCGATTGATTCTGATTTTGATAAGCAAATCAGAGGGGTGTTAGAGCAAGGGGAGTAAAAGTTAGCTTTTGACACAATACAGAATAAAGTCTCAACCGATAGCAATCCCTATCCGATTGAGACTTTTCGTTTATTTGCCTCTATCCGAAAACTTCTGTATAACTACAGCTATACCAATCCCCAAAACAGCCATAAGAATACAACCAATAACAGCCTTCCAAATCAATCCGGAATGCAAAATCTCTGCATTAGCCACTATCATGCACACGAAAAAAGAAGACAGAGCGACTACAATGATAATCAAAATGTAGAATGCGGTAGCCGGGATATGGATAGCATTGTCGGCTTTTTTTATTCTCCGCTCGGCTTCCTTGCATTTGCTTTCAATCTGACCAAGAAAATTGCAGAGAAGTGTTGCTCCAAATTCAACTGCCAACTTCTGCATTTCTTCAGAAATGATAGGTTTGCACTCTCGTATAGAGCCGGACAGATTTTCAACTTCTGTTCTCAGCTTATATACATTGTCATTCAGGCTGGCAAGTTCCTTGGCATTTATATCGAGTAGCCGTTTTTCTTCTTCCAGATATTCATTCTTGGGAGTGGTTTTTATGGATTCCACTTCACTCATTTCTGCGGAAAAATCGAATTTCTTTTTCATGTTTGGCTTCATAGGCTTATCGTTTTAGTCCTGTTTTCGGTTTCTTCCCTAACGAACGGCTGGCAGCACGAGCGC
>OJNQ01002525.1_pt1 | contig 11670 bp, 8 predicted proteins | sample 1597621 | NCBI WGS metagenome assembly OJNQ01 (sample SAMEA2452137, study PRJEB22498) | human gut metagenome | reverse complement strand
TTTTAGCGAGGGACGTGATTTGGAGAAAATAGATCAGATAGTAGCCCCTTTCCGTAGTAAAGCCGGAGTAAAACTGCTTGATTACAGTAATGATGAAGATCATAACCGTCTGGTAGTCACTTTGGTTGGCGAACCGGAAGCCTTGCGCGATGCAGTCATTGAAGCTATCGGCATTGCTGTCCGTCTGATAGACCTTAATCATCATAGCGGACAGCATCCCCGCATGGGAGCGGTGGACGTGGTTCCTTTCATTCCGATCAAGAATACGACGATGGAAGAAGCCGTCGCCCTGTCGAAAGAAGTGGCTTCCCGGGTGGCGGAACTATATAATCTCCCAGTCTTTCTGTATGAAAAGTCCGCCACAGCTCCGCATCGGGAAAATCTGGCCTCCGTCCGTAAGGGAGAATTTGAAGGAATGGCGGAGAAAATCAGACTTCCCGAATGGCAGCCCGACTTCGGTCCTGCCGAGCGTCATCCCACTGCCGGAACGGTAGCTATCGGTGCCCGAATGCCGCTAGTCGCTTATAACATCAATCTGAGTACCAATAATCTTGAAATAGCCACGAAGATAGCAAAGAATATCCGGCATATCAACGGCGGTCTCCGCTACGTCAAAGCAATGGGGGTGGAACTGAAAGAACGGAATATCACCCAAGTATCCATTAATATGACCGATTACACCCGCACCGCCCTTTACCGTGCTTTCGAATTGGTGCGTATTGAGGCCCGCCGCTATGGAGTGGCGATTGTTGGAAGTGAGATCATTGGTCTGGTGCCGATGGAAGCGCTGATAGATACGGCCTCCTATTATTTAGGACTGGAGAATTTCTCCATGCAGCAGGTGTTGGAAGCGCGTATCATGGAATAGCACCCGGAGTATTAAAATAATGTGCGTCCGATATAAAGCTGCGGAAACTTATATCGAATTATGATTGAACTAATAAGAACCGAATAATAAAAGATCAATGAGTGAAAACCTGATTATATTCAATGCCCGTATTGTCACCCCGACAGGAATCTCCGCCCGTAAAGGTGCGGAAATGGGACAACTCCGTATCATAGAAAACGGAACGGTAGAAGTGACCAAAGGCATCATCACTTACGTCGGCGAGAGTCGTGGCGAAGATCGTGACGGCTATTACCAGCATTACTGGCATTATAACGCCCGGGGACATTGCCTGCTTCCGGGCTTTGTCGATTCGCATACCCATTTTGTTTTTGGCGGAGAACGTTCCGAAGAATTTTCATGGCGGCTGAAAGGCGAAAGCTATATGTCCATCATGGAACGTGGCGGAGGGATAGCCAGTACCGTAAAAGCTACCCGGCAAATGAATTTCCTGAAACTTCGCTCGGCAGCCGAAGGCTTTCTGAAGAAGATGAGTGCTATGGGAGTCACCACGGTAGAAGGTAAAAGCGGTTATGGACTCGATCGGGAAACAGAGCTGCTGCAACTGAAAATAATGCGCAGCCTGAACAATGACGAGCACAAACGTATCGACATTGTATCCACTTTCTTAGGAGCCCACGCCCTTCCCGAAGAGTATAAAGGAAGAGGAGACGAATACATCGACTTTCTGATTCGTGAAATGCTCCCCGTTATCCGCGAGAACGAACTTGCCGAATGTTGTGATGTCTTTTGCGAACAAGGAGTTTTCTCTGTCGAACAGTCCCGCCGCCTCCTTCAGGCAGCCAAAGAACAAGGCTTCCTGTTAAAGCTCCATGCCGATGAAATCGTTTCCTTTGGTGGCGCTGAGCTGGCTGCCGAACTGGGCGCTTTGTCTGCCGATCATCTGCTTCAGGCTTCCGATGCCGGAATCCGTGCAATGGCCGACGCAGGAGTAGTAGCTACCCTGCTGCCTCTGACGGCTTTCGCACTGAAAGAACCTTATGCACGCGGTCGTGAAATGATTGATGCCGGCTGTGCCGTGGCACTTGCCACAGACTTGAATCCGGGAAGCTGTTTCTCCGGTTCCATCCCGTTGACCATTGCTTTGGCGTGTATTTACATGAAACTTAGCATCGAAGAAACCATCACTGCCCTTACACTGAACGGAGCTGCTGCCCTTCATCGGGCAGACCGGATCGGAAGCATCGAAGTAGGCAAGCAAGGTGACTTTGTCATACTGAATTCGGACAATTATCACATTCTGCCATACTACGTAGGCATGAACTGTGTCATCATGACTATTAAAGGCGGTATGCTATACCCCGTCAATTGATAACTAAAAGCATAAAATACCATGTTAGCAGATTTAACCGTAAAAGATTTCTTAGATAAGGTAGCCGGCAATGATCCGGTACCCGGCGGTGGCAGTATTGCCGCTTTAGGTGGAGCGCTGGCTTCCGCTTTGGCCACGATGGTGACGAGACTCACCATCGGCAAGAAAGGATATGAAGCCAGTGAAGAAGTAATGCAGCACGCACAGACGCTTACCACCCGATTCCAAAAAGAATTCATCGCCTTGATTGATAAAGACTCCGAAGCCTATGATGAAGTTTTTGCCTGTTTTAAACTTCCCAAAGCTACCGATGAAGAAAAAGCTGTCCGTAGCGCTGCCATTCAGGAAGCCACCAGGCATGCCGCCCTCATTCCGATGGAAGTTGCCCGAAAAGCACTTGAAGTGATGCCCGTCATAGCAGACATCGCCCGTCTGGGAAACCGGAACGCTATTACAGACGCCTGTGTAGCCATGATGGCAGCACGATCCGCCGTATTGGGGGCATTGCTGAATGTCCGCATTAATCTGGGGGTACTTAAAGACAAAGAATTTGTCCAAGAATTGCAAGCCGAAGCGGACCGGATAGAGCAAACCGCTTGCCGGAAAGAGAAAGAATTACTGGATGCCGTCAACCAAGACTTACGCGTATGAGCAAGAATGTGTATCAAATAGGTTCCGGAGAACTGACCTTCGAAATCATCGAACGGATCATCAACGAGAATCTGAAGCTGGAACTGGCTCCCGAAGCCAAGCTCCGCATTCAGAAATGCCGTGATTATCTCGACCATAAAATAGCTTCTTCCGAAGAACCTCTTTATGGCATCACCACTGGCTTCGGCTCATTATGCACTAAAAATATTTCTTCCGGCGAATTGGGAACCTTGCAGGAAAACCTGATAAAGAGCCATGCCTGCAGTGTAGGCGAAGAAATCCGTCCTGTCATCATCAAACTGATGATGTTGCTCAAAGCCCACGCCCTCTCGTTGGGACATAGCGGCGTGCAACTAATCACTGTGCAGCGTATCCTCGACTTTTTCAATAACGACGTACTGCCCATCGTCTATGATCGCGGTTCTTTGGGAGCTTCCGGCGATCTCGCCCCATTAGCCAATCTGTTCCTTCCTTTGATCGGTGTGGGCGACGTCAACTATAAAGGAAAGAAATGCGAAGCCATCAGCGTGCTCGACGAATTTGGCTGGGAACCCGTCCGGCTCATGAGCAAGGAAGGGCTTGCACTGCTCAACGGTACCCAGTTCATGAGTGCCAACGGTGTATTTGCCATTCTCAAAGCCTTCCGCCTCTCCAAGAAAGCCGACCTGATAGCCGCCCTTTCTCTCGAAGCCTTCGACGGACGCATCGACCCGTTTATGGATTGCATCCAGCAGATACGCCCTCATCCCGGACAGATCGAGACGGGAGAGGCTTTCCGTAAACTGCTGGCAGGCAGCGAACTGATCGAACGTCCCAAGGCGCACGTACAGGATCCTTACTCTTTCCGTTGCATTCCGCAAGTGCATGGTGCTACGAAAGACGCTATCCGCTATGTTTCCTCCGTACTGCTGACCGAAATCAATTCCGTCACGGACAATCCAACGATCTTCCCTGACGAAGACAGAATCATTTCCGGTGGAAATTTCCACGGTCAGCCGTTGGCTATCTCCTATGACTTTCTAGCCATTGCCTTGGCAGAACTGGGAAACATTTCCGAACGCCGTGTCTCTCAATTGATTATGGGACTTCGCGAACTTCCGGAGTTTTTGGTAGCCAATCCGGGACTGAATTCCGGTTTTATGATTCCCCAATATGCTGCTGCGTCTATGGTCAGCCAGAACAAAATGTACTGTTATGCCGCATCGAGCGATTCCATCGTTTCGTCCAACGGGCAGGAAGACCACGTAAGTATGGGGGCCAATGCCGCAACCAAACTTTATAAAGTGATGGACAACCTTGAACATATCCTTGCCATCGAACTGATGAATGCTGCGCAGGGCATCGATTTCCGCCGTCCGCTGAAAACGTCTCCGCTGCTGGAGAGTTTCCTGCATGCCTACCGGAAAGAAGTGCCTTTTGTGAAAGATGACATCGTGATGTATAAAGAAATACATAAAACAGTCGCTTTTTTAAAAAGGACTAAGTTAGAGTACTAAACCTCCTTTTTCGCTTTTCGTTAATAATGGTGACTGTTATTGCCGGATAAACGATCGATTCTTATCGGTATTTATCCGGCATTTGCCGATTATTCTCCCTCTTACAGCGATAAAACTTTACTTCATATACCTCTATTCCTTACTTTTGCTCTATATTTCCTCTTAACACTTGTTTTCATATACCTCTAATGAATGATAATATTTATCAAATGGGCTATAAATAAAAGGAAACTTGATTTGTTAATTGAGTTTTCTATATATCTTTGTTCCGTTTTTCGCTTTAAATGGTGAATTTATAGAAAACTGAGTCTAACAAAATCTAAAAAGAGTGATGATGGAGCATGGAAGAGACGCGTCCCAAAAGGCGGAGCTGAGAGAACGGATTATAATGACCGCGACAGAAGCTTTTACTTTGAAAGGTATCAAGTGTATTACGATGGATGACATTGCGGCAGCATTGGGCATTTCCAAACGTACGCTCTATGAGGTTTTTGCAGATAAGGAATCATTATTGAAAGAGTGTATTCTGCAAAAGCAAGCTGAAAGAGACAAATACTTGCAGGAGATATACGAGCAATCCAACAATGTGCTGGAGGTGATACTTGCTGTCTTTCAGAAAAGCATCGAGATCTTTCATCAGACCAACAAGCGCTTCTTCGAGGATATAAAGAAATATCCGAAGGTATATGCGATGATGAAAGACCGTAGTGAAAGTGACTCGGAGAAGACGATGTCTTTCTTTAAGTCGGGGGTAGAGCAAGGTATCTTTCGGGCGGATGTCAACTTTGAGATAGTCAATCTGTTGGTGCGCGAGCAGTTTGATGTGCTGCTGAATACGGACATTTGCAACGAATATCCTTTTATAGAAGTATATGAATCCATCATGTTTACCTATATACGTGGCATTTCCACGGAAAAAGGAGCCAAAGTTTTAGAGGAATTTATATCAGAATATCGTAAAAACCGGGTCGAGCAACAATAGGAGCTAGGTTCGGATGACAAACAATTAAGGATCAAATAGAAACGAGTTTATGAACAGATTGAAAAGATTGACAGGCAAGAAAATGCTTCTGACGGCAATGGCTCTCTGTGCGTTTGGCTTTGCAAAGGCTCAGACGGAGCAGACAACGCAGAATACGCTGACATTGACGTTGGACAAAGCCCTGGAAATAGCGTTGGATGAGAATCCTACGATAAAGGTGGCGGCAGAAGAAATTGCCTTAAAGAAAGTTGCAAGTAAGGAAGCATGGCAGAGCCTGTTACCCGAAGCAAGCCTAAACGGATCATTGGATCACACGATCAAAGCGGCTGAAATGAAACTGAACGATATGTCGTTCAAGATGGGGCAGGATGGTACGAATACCGCCAATGCCGGACTGAGCATTAACCTGCCTTTGTTTGCACCGGCAGTCTACCGGGCCATGTCAATGACAAAGACGGATATCGAACTGGCAGTGGAGAAGTCGCGTGCTTCCGAACTGGATTTGATCAATCAGGTAACCAAGGCTTATTATCAGCTGATGCTTGCACAAGATAGTTATGAAGTGCTTCAAGGCAGCTATAAGTTGGCAGAAGATAATTTCAATGTCGTGAACGCCAAATATCAACAAGGTGCAGTCAGCGAATTTGACAAGATCAGCGCAGAAGTACAGATGCGCAGCATCAAGCCGAATGTCATTTCTGCCGCCAATGCCGTGACGCTGGCAAAACTCCAGTTGAAAGTGTTGATGGGCATTACGGCTGATGTGGATATTAAGACTGACGATAATCTGACAAACTACGAATCAATGCTGTTTGCCAATCAGTTGAAAGAAGAAGATATGAGTCTGGAGAACAATACAACGATGAAGCAGTTCGAGCTGAATATGAAATTGCTCGAAAAGAACGTGAAGTCGCTGAAAACGAACTTCATGCCTACTTTGTCGATGAGCTTCTCTTATCAATATCAGTCTTTGTATAATCCGAACATCAATTTCTTTGATTATACGTGGAGCAACAGTTCGTCTTTGATGTTCAATCTGAGCATTCCTTTGTATAGGGCGAGCAACTTTACGAAGGTAAAATCGGCCCGCATCCAGATGCGCCAGCTTGACTGGAACCGTATCGATACGGAGAGAAAACTGAATATGCAGGTAGTCAGCTACCGTAACAATATGACTGCCAGTTCCGAGCAGGTGGTCAGCAACAAAGAAAACGTGATGCAGGCTGAAAAAGCGGTACAGATTGCCGGAAAACGTTATGAAGTCGGTAAGGGAACCGTGCTTGAACTTAACAGTTCGCAGGTATCACTGACGCAGGCACAACTTACTTACAATCAATCAATCTACGATTACCTGGTAGCTAAGGCTGACCTTGATCAGGTTTTGGGAAAACAATAAAGATAGACAACTAAAATTACAACTAAGGAATATGAAAAAAGGTATCCAATTAGTGGCTCTGCTATTGACAGTAGTAATGAGCTCATGTACGGGTGGAAAAGATAAGGCTGCTGTGAAACAGGAAGACGAGAAGCCCAGAGTAAAAGTGGCTGATGTAACAGCCCGTCCCGTAGATCAGATACAGGATTATACAGCGACGGTAGAAGCTGAAGTAAAGAACAACATTGCTCCTTCGTCACCTGTCCGCATCGACCGGATTCTGGTAGAAGTGGGCGACCGTGTATCCAAAGGCCAGAAGCTGGTGCAGATGGATGCAGCCAACCTCACACAGACGAAACTGCAACTGGACAATCAGAAAATTGAATTTAATCGTATCGACGAACTTTATAAGGTAGGCGGTGCTTCCAAATCAGAGTGGGATGCTGCGAAGATGCAGCTCGATGTGAAGCAGACTGCTTATGATAATCTGGTAGAGAATACGTTTCTGTTGAGCCCGATCAACGGAGTAATCACTGCCCGTAATTACGATAATGGTGATATGTATAGTGGCGGAAGTCCGGTGCTGGTAGTAGAGCAGATCACTCCGGTCAAGCTGATGATCAATGTGTCTGAAACCTACTTCACGAAGGTGAAGAAAGGCGAACCGGTAGATGTGAAGCTGGATGTATATGGCGACGAACTGTTCAAGGGAACTATCAGCCTGATCTATCCGACTATCGACGCAACTACCCGTACTTTCCAGATCGAGATCAAGTTGGACAACAAAGATCAGCGTGTACGTCCGGGAATGTTTGCCCGTGCTACCTTGAACTTCGGTACGGCGGACAACGTCGTAGTACCCGACTTGGCTATTGTGAAACAGGCAGGTTCCGGCGATCGCTATGTGTACGTTTATAAAGATGGCAAAGTGTCCTACAACAAAGTGGAGTTAGGCAGACGTATGGGCTCGGAGTATGAGCTGAAATCCGGTGTGCCCGATAACTCGCAGGTGGTAGTGGCCGGACAGGCACGTCTGATAAACGGTACGGAAGTAGAGATCGAGAAGTAAAATCACTATTAAACTAATCACTATAAAGAAATGAGTTTATACGAAGGTGCGGTTAAGAAACCGATTATGACCTCCCTCTGCTTTCTGGCAGTGGTGATTTTTGGTCTTTTCTCTTTGTCCAAGTTACCTATCGACTTGTATCCGGACATCGATACAAATACGATCATGGTAATGACCGCATATCCTGGCGCAAGTGCTTCGGATATAGAAAATAACGTTACCCGGCCGCTGGAGAATACCTTGAATGCGGTGAGTAACCTGAAACATATTACCTCTCGTTCTTCCGAGAATATGTCATTGATTACATTGGAATTTGAGTTTGGTAATGATATTGACGTGCTGACGAATGATGTACGTGACAAACTCGACATGGTAAGCTCACAGCTGCCGGATGATGTCGAGAATCCGATCATCTTCAAGTTCAGTACGGACATGATTCCGATTGTATTGCTTTCGGTACAGGCCAATGAGAGCCAAGCCGCGCTTTACAAGATACTGGACGACCGTGTGGTTAACCCGTTGGCACGTATTCCCGGTGTGGGAACGGTGTCTATCAGTGGTGCGCCGCAGCGTGAGATTCAGGTATATTGCGACCCTAACAAACTGGAAGCTTATAACCTGAGCATTGAAACTATCAGCTCTATTATCGGAGCCGAAAACAAGAATATTCCGGGCGGTAACTTCGATATCGGTAGTGAGACGTATGCCCTCCGTGTGGAAGGGGAGTTTGATGATTCCCGCCAGTTGGCAGATATCGTAGTAGGTACGCACAATGGAGCGAATGTCTTCCTGCGTGATGTGGCCCGCATCGTGGATACGGTGGAAGAGCGTGCGCAGGAAACCTATAATAACGGTGTGCAGGGTGCGATGATTGTGGTTCAGAAGCAGTCGGGCGCCAACTCTGTAGAAATTTCCCGTAAGGTAGAAGAAGCGCTTCCGCGTTTGCAGAAGAACCTGCCGAGTGATGTGAAGCTGGGAGTGATTGTCGATACTTCCGATAATATCTTGAATACGATTGACAGTTTGGCAGAGACTGTAATGTATGCCTTGCTGTTCGTTGTGATCGTCGTGTTCCTGTTCCTGGGGCGCTGGCGTGCGACATTGATTATCTGTATCACGATTCCGCTTTCGTTGATCGCTTCCTTTATCTATTTGGCGATTACCGGAAATACGATCAACATTATCTCACTGTCGTCTCTGTCTATTGCCATCGGTATGGTGGTGGATGATGCGATTGTGGTACTTGAAAACGTGACGACACATATTGAGCGTGGCTCGGACCCGAAACAGGCAGCAGTACATGGAACGAATGAGGTGGCTATTTCCGTAATCGCTTCTACGCTGACCATGATCGCTGTGTTCTTCCCGTTGACCATGGTAAGCGGTATGTCCGGTGTGCTCTTCAAACAGCTGGGCTGGATGATGTGTGCCATCATGTTTGTGTCTACCGTGGCGGCTCTGTCACTGACCCCGATGCTCTGTTCGCAATTACTTCGTTTGCAGAAGCGCCCGTCGAAGATGTTCAAGCTCTTCTTTACTCCGATAGAGAAAGCGTTGGACGCACTCGATACAGGTTATGCGAAAATGCTGAACTGGGCAGTTCGTCATCGTCCGGTTGTGATTGTGGGATGTATTGCTTTCTTCGTTGTCAGCTTGCTGTGTGCGAAAGGAATCGGTACGGAGTTCTTCCCTGCACAGGATAATGCCCGTATTGCTGTTCAGCTTGAATTGCCGATCGGTACACGAAAAGAGATTGCTCAGGAACTTTCTGAGAAGCTGACTAACCAGTGGCTGACGAAGTATAAAGATATCATGAAGGTATGTAACTATACCGTAGGTCAGGCGGACTCGGATAATACGTGGGCTTCCATGCAGGACAACGGCTCGCACATTATTTCCTTCAACATCAGTCTGGTAGACCCGGGAGATCGTGATATCTCACTGGAAGCAGTCTGTGACGAGATGCGTCAGGACTTGAAAGGTTATCCGGAGTTCAGCAAGGCACAGGTTATTCTGGGAGGTAGTAATACAGGTATGTCTGCTCAGGCAAGTGCCGACTTTGAGATATACGGATACGATATGACGATGACTGATAGCGTAGCAGCCCGTTTGAAACGTGAGTTGCTGACTGTGAAAGGGGTGACCGAGGTGAACATCAGCCGTAGTGACTACCAGCCCGAGTATCAGGTTGATTTCGACCGTGAGAAGCTGGCGATGCACGGACTGAACCTGGCTACAGCCGGTAACTACTTGCGTAATCGTATCAATGGTGCCGTTGCTTCCAAATATCGTGAAGACGGGGATGAGTATGATATCAAAGTGCGCTATGCACCCGAATATCGTACAAGTCTGGAAAGCATCGAGAACATCCTTATTTATAATGCCAAAGGCGAGTCCGTGCGTGTAAAAGATGTCGGAAAGGTAGTCGAACGTTTTGCGCCTCCTACCATTGAGCGTAAAGACCGTGAACGTATCGTGACCGTATCCGCCGTTATCTCCGGTGCTCCGTTGGGTGACGTAGTGGCAGCAGGTAACAAGCTTATTGATAAGATGGATATTCCGGGAGAAATCACGATTCAGATTTCCGGTTCGTATGAAGACCAGCAGGATTCGTTCCGCGACTTGGGAACATTGGGTATCCTGATTGTCATTCTTGTATTCATCGTAATGGCAGCACAGTTCGAGTCTCTGACTTATCCGTTCATTATCATGTTCTCTCTGCCGTTTGCATTTAGTGGAGTCTTGATGGCGTTGTTCTTTACGGGCAGTACGCTGAGTGTAATGAGTTTGCTGGGAGGTATCATGCTGATCGGTATTGTGGTGAAGAACGGTATTGTGCTCATCGACTACATCACGCTCTGTCGAGAGCGGGGTATGGCGGTCATCAACTCTGTGGTGACATCTGGTAAGAGCCGTCTCCGTCCGGTATTGATGACAACAGCTACTACCGTTCTGGGTATGATCCCGATGGCTATCGGTGGCGGACAAGGTTCTGAGATGTGGAGTCCGATGGCGATTGCCGTAATCGGTGGTCTGACGGTATCTACTGTGTTGACACTCGTCCTGATTCCTACGCTGTACTGTGTATTTGCCGGAACAGGTATCAAGAACAGACGTCGTAAACTCCATCGCAAACGCGAACTGGATGTCTACTTCCAGGAACATAAAGATGAAATTATTAAGAAATAACAGAAAAGAAATATGAAATCAGTATTGATAACATTCGATCAGGCGTATTACGAACGGATCATGGCATTGCTCGACCGTCTGAACTGCCGTGGCTTTACATACCTTGAAAAGGTGCAGGGACGTGGCTCAAAGACAGGCGATCCGCACTTCGGCAGCCATGCCTGGCCCAGTATGTGTTCGGCTATCCTTACGGTGGTCGATGACAATAAAGTCGATCCGTTGCTGGATACACTGCATAAGATGGACTTACAGACCGAACAGCTGGGATTACGTGCATTTGTATGGAATATTGAACGGACCATCTAGCGTTCGAACAGTGAATAAATAATCGGAAGGGAGAATCTATAAATAATGTAGATTCTCCCTTCTTTTTTCTTGCTTTTCCCTATCTTTGCAGCCTGAAAACGTCCGGCACCGATGAACTTGTGGTCCGGCACCGATGAGGCCTTCCTTCGGCACCGATGAGGAGGTGGCTCGGCACCGGGTAAAAAACGAGGACTCAATGAGTGCTTATATCTACTTATAAGATGGAGATTATCAAGAACTACCTGAAATATTCGTTATGGCTTGTACTGATCGTGTTTGCAGCACTCTTTGGGTTGCACTGGCTTCCGGCTATAACGATCGACGGACACACGATGAGGCGTGTCGATCTTTTAAGCGATCTTCGCTATCCGAAGCAGGAAGTG
>OJNQ01002495.1_pt1 | contig 11785 bp, 9 predicted proteins | sample 1597621 | NCBI WGS metagenome assembly OJNQ01 (sample SAMEA2452137, study PRJEB22498) | human gut metagenome | reverse complement strand
CAAAAGCTACTTACGGAAGAAAAGGTGACAAGATCGTACAGATGAACTACGATGCAATCGATGCAGGTGCAAAACAGGTTGTAGAAATCGCAGTTCCGGAAAGCTGGAAAGATGCAGCAGATGAAGGTCTTACAACTCCTCACGTTGGAGAAGGCGGAAGAGCAGACGTTGTAGATTTTGTAAAAAATATCCAGGCAAAAGTAAATGCACAGGAAGGAAATACACTTCCGGTATCTGCATTTAATGAATATGTAGATGGTTCTACACCATCCGGTTCTTCAGCATATGAGAAACGTGGAATCGCAGTAGATATCCCGATCTGGCAGCCGGACAACTGTATCCAGTGTAACCGCTGTGCATATGTATGTCCGCATGCAGTTATCCGTCCGATCGCGCTGACAGAAGAAGAGGCAGCAAACGCACCGGAAGGTATGGATATGATCGACATGATGGGTATGCCGAACATGAAGTTCTCCATCGCAGTATCTGCTTATGACTGTACAGGATGTGGATCTTGTGCAAATGTATGTCCAGGTAAGAAGGGTGAAAAAGCACTCGTTATGGGCAACATGGAAGCAAATGCCGGAAAACAGGATTTCTTCAATTATGGAACAGAGCTTCCGATCAAACCGGAAGTGGTTGCAAAATTCAAAGAGACAACCGTAAAAGGAAGCCAGTTCAAACAGCCATTGCTTGAGTTCTCAGGAGCTTGTGCAGGTTGTGGTGAGACACCTTATGCAAAACTGATCACACAGTTATTCGGTGACAGAATGTACATTGCAAATGCAACAGGATGTTCTTCTATCTGGGGTAACTCTTCACCGTCTACACCTTATACAGTAAACCCACAGGGAAGAGGTCCGGCATGGTCTAACTCACTGTTTGAGGATAATGCAGAGTTTGGATATGGTATGCTTCTTGCACAGAATACGATCCGTGAAAGACTCAAAGCATCTGTAGAAAAACTTGCAGAGAACGGCGTAAACGACGATGTGAAAGCAGCAGCTCAGGAATATCTGGATACATTCTCAGTAGGTGCAACAAACGGAACAGCTACAGACAAGCTTGTAAAAGCTCTGGAAGACTGTGACTGCGGATGTGCTGAGAGAGCAGAACTGCTGAAAAATAAAGACTTCCTTGCTAAGAAATCCCAGTGGATTTTCGGTGGTGACGGATGGGCTTACGATATCGGATTCGGTGGAGTTGACCACGTACTGGCAAGCGGTCAGGACATCAACATTATGGTATTTGATACAGAAGTTTACTCCAACACAGGCGGACAGTCCTCAAAAGCTACTAAGACAGGTGCGACAGCACAGTTCGCAGCCGGCGGTAAAGAGACGAAGAAGAAAGACCTTGCAGGAATCGCTATGAGCTATGGTTATGTATATGTTGCACAGATCGCAATGGGTGCAGATTTCAACCAGACAGTGAAGGCAATCGCAGAGGCAGAGGCATATCCGGGACCATCCCTGATCATCGCTTACGCTCCATGTATCAACCATGGAATCAAGAAAGGTATGAGCAAAGCACAGACAGAGGAACAGCTTGCAGTAGAATGCGGATACTGGAACAACTTCAGATTCAATCCGGAAGCTGAGAAGAAATTTACTCTGGACAGCAAAGAGCCTAAGGGAGATTATCAGGAATTCCTGAACGGAGAAGTTCGTTACAATGCCCTGATGAGAGCAAATCCTGAAAAAGCACAGAGACTCTTCGCGCAGAATGAGGCTGAGGCTATGGAAAGATACGAATACCTGAAGGGATTGGTAAATCTCTATGACGGTACAGCAAAAGAAGACTAATTCTTTTGAAAAGTAAAATTGAATCAATGGTTTGAAAGAAACGGCGCCGGGGAAAGTCCGGCGTCGTTTTTTGGAAACATGAATTATACGGTTAGATAGCATTTCAGATGAATACATTGGATATTTACTGAAAAAGAAAAAATTCTTCTTCCTCTTTCTGTGCAATCGTGTTACAATACAGGAAAGCATTATTTCTGGTTTTCTAAGCGGAACCATTCCGCATCTTTTATTCTAAAGTCATATCGGAAAATCTCTATGCTTTGATATCAACTTAAAACAGCAGAGAGGTTTTTAGAAGAAAGATGTCGGATTGAAAACCTCCTGTAACGATTCAATTAAAGGAGGAAGCTTTATGAAGCAAACCACAGAACTCCCGGCAAACAGACTGTACAAGTCACGTATTTTTGCCATGCTCTATCAGGATAAGAAGGAATTGCTCGATCTGTACAATGCGATCAGCGGTAAGCATTACAAGGATCCCGAGCTTTTGGAGATCAACACGTTGGAAAATGCCATCTACATGACGATGAAAAACTAAAAGAACTGTGCAAATCTCTGAAAGACTACTCCGAGTATACGACGAGAGTGCGGGAATACGCCGATACAATGCCCATCAGTGAGGCTGTGGAGCAGGCAATCCGCGAATGTATTGAGGAAGATATTCTGGCAGAGTTTTTGACACAAAACCGAGCGGAGGCGAAGCAAGTGAGTATCTATGAATATGATGAAGAAAAGCATATGAGGCAGGAGCGGGAGGCATCCTGGGAAGAGGGATGGGGAGAAAGCAGACTATCCGGTATAAAGGAAGGAGAAGAGAGAGGAAAATTGTCCGGCAGACGGGAACTTCTAAAGGAACTGATTCAAAAGAAATTGCTAAAGAAAATGTCGGTTTCTGAAATTGCAGAAGAGTTGGAAGAGGACGAAAAGTTGATTTCTGAATTGATACAGGAATTGGAATAAAAGGGAGAAGAAATGTATGGCATATGAAAAGCTTTCCAGACGGGCATTGGGGTGCATGTATACTGCGGAAATAATCGGCGATGTGATCTTTATTGTTTTAATCGGGATCGTGAATATCTTCTGGCTGATTCCAAAACAGATTGAAATTGGAAGATGGATTTCAGCTGTTCTGCTGATTTATGCGGCAGTCTCCATGCTGGCAGAACCTTATTTCCGTTATAACGGATATCGATACAGTATTAATGAGGAATGTATTGATATACGGGAAGGGTATCTCTTTGTGAAGAGAAATATTGTGCCGATTAAACGTCTGCATAAGCTTGAGATATCAAAAGGTCCGATTGATCAGATCTTTCATGTGGCAAAAGTGACTGTTACTACCGCAGGGGGAGATGTAACGCTTCGTTTTCTGGAGGAAGAAAAGGCGGAAAAGATTGCAGAAAATCTACAGAAGCGTATCAATGAGATTGTGAAAGAACAGAGGGAAGAAGATGGAGAATAAGATCAGATTTCGCAATCACATTTCCGTGATACTGGAGCAGTTGGGAGCAACATTTGGAATTCTTTTTGTGTTGTTTTTTACGAACATCGACGATGTAATTGATTATATTGAAAAGGGGTCATCGGAAGAATTAAGTCTCACGGTATATATTGGCGGCGGAGTGATATTGGCAGTTTTTCTGCTGATATTTTTATATCAGTGGATCATCTGGTCGAAGACTTACATTTCGATCTGTGACAACAGTATCGTGATTGAGCATAATACATGGAATAAAAAGAAAAATACAATTGGTCTCAAAAATATTTCGAATGTAAATACAGAGCAGAATTTGTTGGAAATGCTTCTTGGAACATGTAAAGTGAAGCTGGATACGAACAGTATGTCTACATCAGATAAAACAGATGTAAAGATCATATTGAAAAAGGCGGAGGCTGAGCAGTTTCGATTATATGTGATGAAGTTAATGCAGGGACAGGAAGGAGACTTTGAGGAGGAATATTCGAAAGAAGACAAAGAACACTGGGTGATTCAAACGAATATGGGGGATATTTTTACACATGGGCTGTTTTCTGTCAATCTGCTTTCCGTATTGGTAGTAATTGGATGCGTTGTCGGAGCGGCAGGGATGGTTCTGCAAGTGATACATTCTGTCAGGGCGGGAGAAAGTATTGCAAAAATGCTGTTAAGTGTTCTTATGCTGATTGCCATATTTAGTTCTGCCATATGGAATATTGTAAAAGGATTTATTCAGTATTATGATTTTAAAATCGATCGGAATGAAAATAAATTATACATTCGTTATGGGATTTTGAAAAAAGTAAATTACACAATTCCAGCAGAGAAAATCAGCGCACTGAAGTTAAAGCAAACATTTTTTGCAAGACTGACCGGGAGATATACAGCAGAGATCATCAATATCGGAATGGGGGATGATGCTGCAGAAACCCAATCTTTTTTTCTTCCGTACTGTAAACGAAATCAAATGGAAGAGCAGATTCGCTTATTATTTCCTGAATTTTATGAAGCAGTACAGATGCAGACTGTACGGCAGCCAATAGCAACATGGATTGCCTGGATTTGGCCGGCAGTTCTTTTTGCATTGTTTCTTGTCGCAGGAGCACTGCTTTCTGTTTATTATTTTCCGGAGTTCCAAAAGGAAATTATTTTGGGAGTGCTTATTTTTAGCATATGGATGATATTGCTTGTTCTTGCATATTTCCTGACGGCGGGAAGCACTGTGGGGGTAAGCCATATGGCGATTGTAAATGGATATTTTGGAAGAACGATTTGTTACATATCTTACAAAGATATTCAATATGTAGAATTTTCACAAAACATATTTGCCAGAGTGGTGAAGCTTCAAAAAGGAGAGGTTCATCTGCTTGCATCGACTGCAAACCGGAAACAGGAGATTCCATATATTTCGATGGAAAACGGAGAGACAATCAAAAAACGGCTTTTGAATCGGTGAAAGGATCTTGAGACAGGTTTTATAGTACAAGAAAAAGAAATACAAAAAATGGAGGTGAGAGAGTGATTCGGATTGCAATTGCGGATGATGATGCAGCGTTTTTAGCAAAAATTCAAAAATATATACAAAAATATCAGAAAGAGAATGGTGAGGATATTCAGTTGACTGCTTTTTCAGATGCGAAAGAGCTGATTGAGGGGTACAGTCCCGTTTATGATATTGTGATTCTGGATATTGAGATGCCCGGGATGAATGGGATGGAAGCCGCGGAGAAAATCCGTCAGGCAGATGAAGACGTTGTACTGATGTTCATCACGAATATGATCCAGTATGCAATTCGCGGATATTCTGTGGGAGCTTTAGATTTTGTCATGAAGCCGGTAAATTACTACACCTTTTCATTGAAGCTTACAAGAGCTATCGGGCGGATTCAGAAAATAGAAAAAGAGATTCTCTTAAAGCAGCAGGATTCGGTCAAGAAGGTTCCTGTGGAGGAAATCTATTATGTGGAAATACAGAACAGGATGTTGTATTATCACACGAGTGAAGGCGAATATGTGGTACGCGGGACGATAAAGAATGCGTTGGATATGCTTTCTCCCTATCATTTTGTAAAGTGTAACCACTGGTATATCGTAAATTTGAAATATGTGACAGAGGTCAGGGACAGTACGGCGATTGTAGCAGGAAAAGAGTTGGAGATCAGTCAGCGTAAAAAGAATACCTTCCTGAATGCACTGATGGACTACGTAGGAGAAGGAAATTAACGATGAGTTGGATTGTGAATATACTGGCGACATTGATCTATCTTGGATTTGGTATTATTTATGCAGTAGGTTTTTCAAAAAGAAAGCATTTTCGATATTCTATTGTAGTGACAGCGGCAGCAATTTTTCTGACACAGGCAGGGATGTTTTTATTGTTTCGAGTGGAAAACTGGTTTGGAGCAATGATGTGGATGGCACTGGGATATGTGCTGATGATGCTGTCACTGTGGGTGAATGTAAAAATGACGATGGCGGTCGCATCTTATTATGCAGTATGGGCATCCTGTACCTGGTGTCTTGCTTATGAACTCAGTATGGTATTCTGCTGGCTGCTGCGAAAACGCTGGGAGATCCCGGCAGAAGTATTTCCGATTGTTTTGCTGCTGGTAGGAACAGCCGGGGTGATTGTCTGCCGTTACACAGTGGCAATCTGGATTCCAGAAAATAAGCGGTTTATGATCGGGCCGAGACAGCTGACCTCAGCGCTGGTTTTGCTGGCTATGCAGGGATACCTGTTTTTGTGGTTTGTAAAACAGTGTGTGAACAACCGAAGCGGAGGACTGCAGGGAGGAAACTGGTTCAGTATTTTGCAGATGCAGATATTGTGTGTGGTTGTATTGTATCTGCAGAATGAGTTATTTAAAAAGAGTGCCATGCGTCAGGAGCGGCTGGTTTCGGATCTTCTCTGGAGACAGCAAAAAGAGCACTATCGGATCGCGAAAGAGAATATTGATATCATCAATCGAAAGTGCCATGATCTGAAACACCAGATTGCAGCATTGCGGGACATGTGCACCAAGGAAGAACGGGAAAAATACATCGAAGAGATTCAGGATTCCATTCAGATTTATGAAGCAATGGTAAAGACGGGAAATGATGTGTTGGATACGATCCTGACAGAGAAGAGCCTTGCATGCAAGGAGAATAATATTGTGGTTTCCTGCGTGGCAGATGGAAAAGGTCTGGAGTTTTTGCACCCAATCGATCTGTATACGATCTTTGGAAATGCAATGGATAATGCCATTGAGTGTGTGAAAAATTTACAAAAACAGGAAAAACGTCAAATCGATGTACTGATCCACAGACAGCATCAGTTTCTGATCGTCCAGATCATGAATCCGATAGAGGAAGAGCTGGAATTTGAGGACAATCTTCCGGTAACAACAAAACATGACAAGGCTTATCACGGATATGGACTGCGCAGTATTAAGAACAGTGTGAAAAAGTACAATGGGGTATTTCAGGTAAAGATCAAGGATGGATGTTTTTGCCTTAAAATTTTATTTCCGATAAAAGAATAGTATCAAAAAGTTCCAATGCATTTCGGACATTGGAACTTTTTTGCACTTATGCGTGCAAAAATACCACTTAGTCAAAAGCGGTTGAGTAAAAATTGTGAAATTGTTAAGATAGTATCAATGAAAGTGATTCAGCAAGTCAGCACAGCGCGCAGATATGTATACAGGGAATGACGGATGAATTCACAAATCAGAAAGGGGAAAGGTTATGAAAGAGAAGAAAAATACAAAAGCAAAGAGAGGTTCAGGCGTAAAAAAATGGTCGATACTTACAGCTGTATTTGCGATACTTACAGTTGTTAGCATTGTTGGGACAAACATTGCGTTATCGGCAGGACAGGCAATCAACATTTTCTTAAAGACAGATACTTATAAAATTGTGGATAAAGGGAATGGGAAAGAAGATACCACTTATTTTGAATCAGATTTTGATTCTGTTGAGGAGTTAGAAGAAAACGGAAAGAAAGTCGCAGAACAGTTGCATACAGAAGGATCCGTATTGTTAAAAAATAATGGAGTACTTCCGTTAAAGAAAGATGCGAAAGTAAGTACATTAAGTCATTCCAGCGTTGATATGGTTACATGTGGTACAGGAGCGGCAGATATTGATACATCAAATGCACCAACGCTGAAAGAAGCGTTAGAAAGCAGAGGCGTTTCAGTTAACTCTACATTATGGGATTTCTACACAAAGGGTGCAGGAAAAGAATATGTACGTACACCTGGAAAAGAAGCAAATCAGGAGAATCAGTCAGGACGTGCCGGATGGCATATCAATGAAGTTCCTGCAAGTGCCTATACGAATGAAGTAAAATCTAGTTTTGCACAGTATAAAGATGCTGCGATCGTAACAATTTCACGTATTTCTGGTGAGGGTTCCGATTTGGCTGTTGATGAATTTAAAGATGGAAAGAACGTGTTATCTTTAACAGCAGAAGAACAGGATATGTTAAAGATGGCAAAAAGCAATTTTGAAAACGTAATTGTTTTGATCAACTCTACAAATGCACTGGAATGTGATTTCATTGATAATGAAGAGTATGGCATTGATGCAGTATTATGGATCGGTTATACCGGCGGATGGGGATTGAACGGTGTTGCGGATATCCTGGTAGGAAATGCAAATCCGAGCGGAAGACTGGTTGATACTTACTGTTATGATAATACGACAACTCCGTCTATGGAAAGCATTTACGGAGCAGATTATACAAATTATGATCCAAAAGACGAAGAACACTGGTATAGTGTGGCAAATGGTCAGTTAGATGGAAATCATCACTATATTACATATCAGGAAGGTATCTATGTAGGATATAGATATTATGAAACCCGTTATGAAGATATCGTTATGGGAACTGCCAATGTTGGGGATTATGATTATGCGACGACAGTTGCGTATCCGTTTGGTTATGGTCTCAGTTACACAGAGTTTGAATACTCGGACTTTAAAGCAGAATACAATAAAGATACAGACAGCTTTGATGTAGAAGTAGATGTTACAAATACAGGAGACGTGGCAGGAAAAGAAGTAGTACAGGTTTATTTCCAGTCTCCGTATACAGAATATGATAAAGAAAATGGAATTGAAAAAGCAGCAGTAGAACTGTGTGGATTTGACAAGACGGAAGTTTTGGAACCAGGTGCTTCTGAAACTGTAAAGATCAATGTTCCACGTGAAGAACTGGCATGTTACGATTCCAATAATGCAAAAACATATATTTTAGATGCGGGAGATTACTATCTGACAGCTGCAAAAAATGCACATGATGCGGTTAATAATGTATTAGCGGCAAAAGGTTATACAAAAGCAAATGGTATGACTGAGGATGGAAATACAGAGTTGACATTCCAGTACAACAATAAAGAACTTGATACAAAAACCTATTCTGTGTCCAGCGCGACAGGAGAAAAAATTACAAATCAGTTTGAAAGTGCAGATTTAAGCCAGTATGGTTATGAGATAAATTATCTGTCACGAAGCAACTGGACAGGCACATGGCCGAAAAAAATGGAAATTGAAGCTACAGAAGAGATGTTTGAAGATGGGCTGTATGATTACCAGACATATACAGGAATTGATGGTTCTGAAACAAAGATGCCGACAATGGGAGCTGACAATGGTCTGACACTTGCAATGATGATCGGAAAAGAATATGATGATCCGGCATGGGATGATTTATTGGATCAGGTGACATTTGATGAAATGGCAACATTGATCGGACAGGGATTTCACAATACAGCGGTTGTACCAAGTGTGTCAAAACCGGCAACAGTAGATGATAATGGTCCTCAGGGATTCACACAGAATCTGACAGGAGTTTCTGAATGTCATACTGCATATGCAGATGAAAATATCATGGCTGCAACATACAATGTAGAATTGATGGAAGAACTCGGAAAAGCACTTGGAAATGATGTATTGGATTTAGGTGCAACAGGGCTTTACGGACCGGCGATGAATATCCACAGAAATGCATATGCAGGACGTAACTTTGAATATTATTCAGAAGACAGTTTCCTTTCCGGTGCAATTGCAGCAGCAGAAGTGAAAGGAATTCAGTCAAAAGGTGTATATGTATATATCAAACACTTTGCTTTAAATGACAGTGAAACAGCATGTCGTTGTATTTCAACATGGGCAAACGAACAATCTATCCGTGAAGTCTACTTAAAACCATTTGAGATGGCAATTGTAGACGGCGGTGCGATGAATGTAATGAACTCCTTTGCACGACTGGGTGTCGTATGGAGTGGTGCACATGAAGGTCTTATGACTAACGTACTCCGTGGCGAGTGGGGAATGAAAGGATTTGGTCTGACAGACTTTTCCGGAAATGCAAAGTTCGAAAGCTATGGACTGTATATGAAGACATTTGATGTCGCAAAAGGATTACTTGCAGGAACAGATTGTTGGGATAGTTCCTCTATGTCATGGACAAATGATCTGAAGAAACTCTACAAGGATGATCCGGATATTGTTCAGGCAATGCGTCAGGCAACACATCGAATTCTCTATACGGTTGCAAATAGTAATGCAATGAACGGATTAAGTGCAAATCAGCAGGTTGTAGCTGTAACTCCATGGTGGCAGACAGCGCTGTATGCGGTATGTACGGTAATGGGAGCAATGACAGTCGTAAGTATTGTTATGATTTTCCGGTGCAGAAAGAAACAGATGGCTGACAAGAAAAATGAAGCATAGAAGTTTATAGGAAGAGGAGGCGAAATGCCTCCTCTTTTTATAATCGACATTCTGTTGCTTTCCTACAGCCAGAGTGTTAAAATAAGAAAAAAACGAAAGACATACAGAGGTGAGGGATGAATCAGGAATTTTATGATGCAGTAGAAGCAAATCCGGTCATTGCCGCAGTGAAAAGTGATGCCGGATTACAGGCAGCGGTAGAGATGGAAGAAATTCAGATGATCTTTGTGCTTTATGGAGATGTCTGTACGATCCCGGCAATTCTAGAAAGGATCAAAGCTGCGGAAAAAAAAGCAATGGTACATATCGATCTGATTGCGGGACTCAGCGCAAAAGAGATATCTGTGGAATTTATCGCCAGGCAGACAAGAGCGGACGGGATCATCACGACAAAACCGGCACTGGTACGGCGGGCAAAAGAACTGGGGATTTTTGCGGTACTTCGCTTTTTTGTGATTGATTCACTGGCACTTAAAAATATCGAAAATCTGGAAATGCAGTGTGGGACATCACGACCGGATTTTATTGAGGTGCTCCCGGGAGTGATGCCAAAAGTACTTGGAAGAATCGCAAAAGTGAGCAGGATTCCCATGATCGCCGGCGGGCTCATCACAGAGAAAGAGGATGTGATCGCAGCACTGTCAGCGGGGGCAATCGCGGTTTCTTCGACCAATCAGGATGTCTGGAAATTATAATGGAGGGCATAAGGTTGAAAAAGAATAGTAGAGGATATCCATTCCATTAAGGACATCACAAAAAGACCATCAGATGGTGGTCATTTAAAATTGAATATGTAGCAAAGTTAAGGTCTATTCAGCAGCTGACTTGATTTTATAACCTTGGAACTGTGCCATTAAGATTGCCTGTTCAATTGTAATCTCACGATTGACAGGGAGAACATCACTTTTTCGGTAAAGTTCAGCATTATAGGGTTCCTTATTTTTCAGCATATTGTATAATGCTGTTAGAAGCATTCTTGCTATTGCAATGATTGCTTTCTTGTGACCGCGACGTTTTCTTAAACGAAGATAGCGGTTACGGATTTCAGGATGTTTTTCACTTTTAACCACTGAGTTGGCACATTGAACTAGAAGTGGTTTGATATAACATCCGGCTTTGGAAACCCGGACAGATTTTTTCTTCCCTGCACTTTCATTGTTGGTTGGAGTAAGACCAGCCCATGAGCATAAGTGTTTCGCCGAAGGAAAAGCCTCCATGTTCACACCAATTTCGGAAATGATTCCGATAGCAGTGAATTTATTTTTGAATGATGGAGCAGTTAGGATTAGGTCGAGTTCTTGCTGATAGGGACTGGCGAGCGCAAGGATCAGTTTTTCTAGCTCTGCTTTCCGGGATTCCAAATCTTCAAAGTGCTTTTTGATAACCTTTAATTTACCAGCTTGTTCAGGTGTGATAAAACCGTCAATAGCGAGTTCCAGTTCGGGAAGTTTTTTCTTCATGGAACCATGAATTAAAGGTTCAATATCAAAAGAAGTATCATCAGGATTTTCGAGAATCTTATCCAGGATTCTTTGAGAACTTTTACCAAAGGTGTCCGAGACAACGGAAGCCAACTGAATGTTGGAAACCGTGAGACAGTTTTGGAGACGGTTCTTCTCGCTGGACATAAAGCAGGTCAGTTTAAAACGATAGCGCATCAGATCACGAAGCTGTCTGATATCAGCGGGTGGCATAAAGCTACCGGCAACAAGATCATGCTTGAAGAGGTCAGCAATCCATTTGGCATCTTTCTTGTCAGTTTTCTTTCCACGGATAGCCT
>OJNQ01002494.1_pt1 | contig 11789 bp, 18 predicted proteins | sample 1597621 | NCBI WGS metagenome assembly OJNQ01 (sample SAMEA2452137, study PRJEB22498) | human gut metagenome | reverse complement strand
GTATCGGCTGGCCGGCAAAAACACCGCGCACATGGCAGCAGTAATGTTCAAACCAGTCAAAAATCCTGTCAGCGCGCGTTTCATCAAAAACATACGGAAATTCTTCCGTTCCCTGCCGCTCCAAATCTCGCAGATGCCGTTGGCAAGCCAGGTACTCCATTTTGCAGCATGGCCGCAGCCCATCCACAACCTCCTGCGCATAGCGGTGCGTTACAAACATCTCATCAGCAGCCGTCATGCCATCATTGCGTTCCATTCTTCATCATCCTCTTTATCGGCATTGGCACGCTTAACCACCAGGCGCGCCCTCGCCGTCGGCGTAAGCCCAAGTTTATCAGCGTGGGCAAGGCACTGTTTGGCATACATATCCAGCTTTTTGCGGTCCGGAAAGAACTTCTCGGCTTCTTCTTCAAACAGCGCCTGGTAGCGGCAGTAATTGGCAAGGATGCGCGAATCGACGTTATCGAAAAGTTCAATTTCAGCACTCTCTTTTACAATCTCTTTCCAGATTTTCAAAGCTGCCGAACACGCCTTTTCCTTTAAAAACGCAGGCGGCTTTAACGTAACCTTTTTGCGTTTTAATTTTTCTTCGGCCTCTTTCCGCCGGTTAATCTCAGCATTGGTATAATGCTTGCCCGTTTTCTGCAAACGGTTAAAATCAATAACTTTACTGCTAAAAGCAGTTGTCGGCATAATCTCACCACCTCTCTAAATTTGCCAAAAACTTTTTGATAGGGGATATTTTTGCACAAACGAGGAGGCACACGGTCTCGGCGTTTTTTCTGTCAGGGATTTTTACTCCCTACCCATTTTTACAATATTGCCAAAGCCGCCATCCTCACGCGCGGTTTTAATGTCATGGCAGCGCTTGCATAAAGCCTGATGGTTGTTGCTGTTCCAAAACAAATCAACGTTTCCTTTATGCGGAACGATATGGTCCACAACGCTGGCCAGCCTGCCGCACACAGCGCATACAGGATGATGTTTTAAAAACCAAATCCTGTATCTGCGCCAACGCGAACCGTAACCACGCTGCGCACTACTGCCGCGCTTATCATCATAGCGCCGCAACGGCTTACATTCCTGCTGGTGCTCATCACAATAGCCGTCAGCATTATCTGTTAGGTTATGGCAGCCGGGCTTTTTGCACTCCGTTTTAAAACGTCCCGGCACATTCTCACCTTCTTTCAGGCAAAATAAAAGCACTGTGCAAAATACGCACAATGCTTATAAAAAGAACTGCCAGGAAATCCCCGGCAGTTCAAAACCCTTTTTCTGTTTTTACCATTATAACACATTTAAAAGCAACTGTCTGTCTACAATTTGTCCAAAACTAAGCGTTCAGCCTAACGCTATTTTAAATTTATTAACTGCGCGTTTATAAATGTTATAAACACTTTGGCGTGAAGAATAGCCAAGTGCAGCAGCAATCGTTTCCATATTCATTTCATCCACGTCTCGCATTATCAGTACCAGGCTTTCTTCCTTGCTTAAAACGCTTAATGCGCTTTCAATTTCGTTTACTTCCAGCACATAAGACGCTATCGTGCTGTTAATCTCAACAATACGCTGCAAATCGCTCATAGCATCCGGATGGCTTTTCGGTATAAAACCGCCGGGATTATCATCTATTTTTACCGTTACGTTTTGAGATGGGCCGTTAATGCGTATCGGCATTTTTAACAGATTATTTATGCGGTTAACATTAGCGCGGTATCTTTTAAGGCGGCGGCGTGCTTCTTCAGTCTGCCGGTCAAACATTACGTTCACACTTCTTACCATTCCAGGCTATGCACATGCGGCAAACCTTTTCACTGCATTCTTTATACATATCAGCATCCAAATCATATCCGACGCGCAGCTTATGTTTTGTTGCCCAGCTTTCCAAAAAGTTCTGCGCCACCACCTTGCTGGCAGTGGCGTTCTGCATAAACGGCAAGCCTTTTACAATGTAAAGCCCTGCCGGGCAGCGCACTACTTTTAAAATTTCCAGACCGTCATTGAACATTTTCATTTTTAGCCCCCATTTTCATAAAACACGGCTCCATCGTTGTAGCAATCTGCCCTTTTTCATCCAAATGCCAGCAGAGTCTGTACCCACTAGTCCGGCAGCGCCTTGCACTTCCACATTTACTGCACCGCCGTTCCTGCTTCATAAGCCTATCCAATTCAGCACGGTTATTATCAATCCATTCCGCAGCAGCATCCGGAAACAGTTGCCTTGCAAAATCATAAATTTTTTTATCATTTCCAATTCCGGCAGCACACTCAAGTGCCTTTTTATAGTCGCCAGTTTTAGCCGCCGCCAGCATAGCGGCAATGCGCTTTTTCTTCTGTTCAGAAGCCAGTATTGCTGGAGTAGGAACTACCAGTTCCGGTGTCGGCTGTTTAGGCATTGTACCGCTGCTATCAGCCAAAGCGATAAATTCAAACATTTCTGAAAGAGATGGATATTTTTGGCATTTCTTTAAAGCAATTTGTACCGCCTTTTCAAATACTTCTGCTTCCAGCCCGGCAAAAGCATCCAGCCATTCGGCGCACATATTTTTACGCATCATAACATCCAGCGAAGGCGACAATCGACCGTTAATATCCATCACCGGCAGCTTTTGGCAGTCAAACCGGTAAAAAGCTTTTAATACATCCTGTTCAGTTATCGTTTTCATTGAATCACGCCCGCTTCTCGGTAAAAATCTTCCAGTGTTTTCTGCGCACCCAGCCTGTCATTCGGCAAACCGTCATTGAGCCAGTTAACTAAAATTCCAAACAGATAGCTTGCCGGATAGCGAACCTTGCGTATTTTATCAATCGCCTGAAGTTCTTTTACCGCTTTCAGTAGCCAGTCAGGTTTTGTCTGCACTGCGTAAGCAGCTAAAACGTCAAGGCATTCCGCTTTCAGGTTATCCCTGTTAGCCGGAAACGCTTTTGCAAATTCTTCAACAGCAGCGTTAAATTCTTCACTTGTTTTAACCTCCGCAAGCAGCTTACTGTCTGTCTTGTTTAGTTTATTTTTTAATAATATATAATTCTTGTTATGTGTGCCCTTTCGTGTGCCCAAAGGTGTGCCCGGTGCATCAAAATTATGTCCGTCAGACGGCTCTGTGTCTGGCTTTCGAGGTGTGCCCAAAGGTGTGCCTTTTTGTGTGCCCTCGCATTGATATACCTGCCAGTTATTTATCCGGGCAACGGTACCTTCCTTTTTGCATGTAACGGTTAAAAAATCCAATGCTTTAAGACGTTCAATTTCATTGCGCAGCTTTTTTACTGTAACCCCGCAGCTTACGGCAAAGTTGCGGTAACTAATAAACAGTTCCCCCGGCTTAAGTACGGCAACTTTATCACCGGGAAGGGTCCAGGTAGTCGCTGTATGGCACGCGCGCAGAAGCAAAGTAAGCAGTATTACCTTGCCATCGGCATCCGCGCCGCGCCATACCTGGCTTTGCAAAATTTTTCTGTGTAACTTTATCCAGCCGTCCACATTACACACCGCCTCTGCGGCTCATAAGCAAATAATGGTTAGGGCTGCCGCTGGAAGCTATATAATAAGCACTAAGTTTTCCTGTGCTTATTATAGTAATACTGTCGCCAGGGCAATTAAAAACGATTCGCAAAAGTGCTTGCGCGTTTAAATAATTAACACTGTCATCCTGCCCTTTTACATCGTTTGCAGCAAGGTATTCCAGTCCATTACCGCATATCCCCGAAGCTTCCAGCACAAGGTCATTATTTAGCGTATAAAGCTGTATATTGCCATTGTCCCCGGCAACAACGCAGCAGCGGTTCAGCGCGGCCAGCAGCTCCTGCTTGCTAACAGATACCCTCTTTAATTCCTTAAATTTTGCCTGCATAGCTTCACAATCCGGAAACACGCCTTGCAGGCAGAAGCACATATAATCAAAGCGCAGCGAGGTAAAATAATTGCCGTTAGGCGTGCTTATCAGCCTTATCTCGTCACCATCAGCAAGTGTAGCAACTCGCTGAATATCCGCCGGAAGCAATGTAATTTCAAGGTCTTTTACGCCGCCCGCAGACGGCACTGCATATCTTGCGGCGCAAAAACTTTGAAAAGCCCAGCAGACGGCACTGCCATCCTTTTCCACCTTAAATTTTATGCCCCCGCGCACACCAGGCGCGTTTTTATCAATCACCGGCGCGCAGTGCTTCATAGCATCCTCTAAAAATTTCGCGCTTATTTCCACGCCGCCGTCTGGAACTTTCAAATCCGGCATTTTAGTAACTACCGTTGGCAGGTTGTATTCCGTGCGCCCAACCGTTAAAACAACTTCGTTGCCGGCAAAAGTAATATGCACATCGCCGCTAAAGGTTTTGGCAAGCGCAATAAACCGCTTGCCGTCAACATAAGCATCCACCGGCTCATTACTGTTCCTGCTTTTGCCTTCCATTCGGTACACAAGCTGCTCCGCCGCACCCATACGGCAAAACATCAGCATATAACGGTAATCTCGTTTAGGGCTGACCGCAGTAATGCGCATAGCCCCGGCAGTTTCGTCAGTATCCTTTTTCTTAAGCCCGGCCGCGCCGATGAGCGCCATATATTCCAATGTCTTTTTCAGTTCTTCCGAACTGACGCAAATTTCAACAGACAACCACATCACCTTCTTCCAACCTGTTCCAAAATGGAACAGGTTCACTTACATTTCCACAAAATTGATTTTGCCGGCACGCGGTTATTCCAACGGCATATCATTTCTTCTGCCGTAACCTTAGCCTGCATACTATTGCCGCACAGACAGCGGATATATTTATACCCGCGCTTGCCAAACTCCATGTGCACCTTGCGGCCACACTTACGGCAATGGCAAAGTTCTGCCGCGCCGAACAGCGTATCACCATCCGGAAGGCAGAAAAAATCATATTCGGCATTTTCCTTTAAACCGATGCATTCACTGCATGGATACATCCGCTTAGTCAAAAATTTTTGCCAACGGCAATTAACACATGTTTTCATTTTGCCTTTGATTCCACGTTGCAGCAGCCTGTTTCAAAGAAAATTTTATTTCCGTACATGCGCCGCAACATATACATCTAACCCAACAAGCTGTACATCCATCGTTGCACCAGCCCCACGGATGTACAACTTGTTCAAATTTCGCTTTGCCACCACAAAAAGGGCATGATTTTAAACTAATTATTTTCGTTTTGCTTTCCATCTTGCTTTTCATTCCACGTTTTCACCGCATCCGTGCGTGTTCTGCAATCACGAGTTTTCAAGCCGCAGCCAACGCAGTAAACGTAATAAAATCTCTTGGCCCTCATTTTTGTGTCAAACGATATGCCTTCATCTAAAATTCCAAATGCACCACATTTACGGCAATTTTTAATTTTCGGAAGCATTATCATCACCTTCTTTTTCGTATGCCCTGGCATTCCACAAGGCAACGGCTTCGTCTTCTGTTTCTCCAGCACCGGAAACAACAAAGCATTTATCACAGCGTACCCAATACAAAATTAATTTTGTACCTGAAGAAGCTACCCTTATATTTATTTTTTCGCCACAAAAAGGGCACGGTTTTAGAGCAGTTTTTTTTAGTCATTTGCTACATCTCCCATCCATTCCGGCGGAACCGGCTGGCCAATATAATTAAAAAATTTTTCAGGTATAATTACATAAGTCCAACGCTGCCCACCGTTTTGCTGTACAGCAAAGCCTATATCAAGCTTGCCTGCCTTCATGCCTTCACGAATTGCCTGCGGATTTATATTGCAGTACGGACGGATATCATGCGGTCGCATTATTTTAGTACGCATACATTTGCACCTTCCTTTGCAATATTTTTATCTACCAGCACTTCCAGGTCGATATAAAGCCTTTGCCCCGGATAAATATAGCGTCCAATATTATTTTTCTTTTGCGCGTAATAGCTAATCTCTTTATAATTACGCGCATCGCCGTATTTTTCTGCAAGGCGGATGCAGATGCCGTCCAGCGTATCACCGCTGTAAACCACTGCCGGCACCGTTATTGTTTTAGTATCCGGCTCCAGCGTTTTGGCAATATAGCAACCGGCTGAAACGGCCAGCGCAATAAAAATTACTGCAATTAAAAATTTTTTCATTTGCAAATCACTTCCATTTCAGGTAAAATGAAAGCGGATACGACCCATTCAGTTATATCCGCTTTTAAGAACGTTTGATGTTGACGCATCAGGCGTTCTTTTTCTTTTCACTTTTCATTCAGCCCACCTTTCCTTTAGTTTTTCCAAATTTTTCAACTTCCTGGTAATTACCGGCCGCCGGCACAACCTGTCATCCGCGCAAACATAGCCTTCTTCATACTCGCTGTACAAATAATGCCAGCGCCGCAGTTCCCGGCCGCAGCGGATGCAGCGCAAAACCCTTACCTGCCTTTTATTTACAGCATCCATTTTTGTCCAAAATTACCACTCCTCCGTTATCACAACCACGTTTAACTTTTTGACTTATAACAACCGGTCTGATAAGATAGAATTATTAAAGAACCACCAATAACACCCCATCAAACCAGACCGGAGGTTAACATAATGGATTTTACCGAACTTGCAAGACTGCAAAGCTCTTTAAGAATTTTACAAAATATGAATTTACCGTCACAGCAGGTAATGCAAATGGCTCATTCGGCGCAGACTATGGCTGATTTATATAGAGCGCCAGCTTTAGAAGCCATGCAGTGCGCCGATATTTCAATGTGTAATTCTGCCAGAGCTGTTGAAGCTATTTATCAAAAATACGAAATACTCAATAAAATTGCTAATGCACCTTATGAAACTACCGCAAGAATGGCAAGAGCTTATACTTCTCCAATGTTTAAAAATTATGCCACTATTAAAAATTTCATAAACTTTTATGAAATCAATCCAGCTATTCAGGCTGCGCTGAATTTTGCAGATAGACGCCAAGATTTTATTGACCATTTTTGTAATCAAAACGTTTGGATATTAGAAAATTCTTTTAAAGCTTTTGGAAATGTACCTTTTTCAGAGCACACTGCATACATCGAGAATGTATTATCTGCTTCATCAGGATTTTCACAAGAAGAAAGAAACCTTATACTTGAAAACGCCGGAAACAGCTTGCAAAAGCCAAGCATCAATTTCGAACTGTCTGGTAAAATACTTGCTTTATTAAAAGCATTTTTCCCGGCATTCTTTTTAAAAGATTTCGATGTAAAAGCAGCTAAAGAAACTATTCTCGCTATAGCTGCAATTATTATGTTTTTATACAATGTATACTCCAACGTTCAATCCCATGATGACGCCGTACAGGCACACAATGACTTTCTAATTGAGCAAAGACAAAACGATGAAAAGATTAAACTGTTAAAAGAAATCTCAGACCAAAACAAAGAATTGTTAAAAATCCACAAAGGAACAGCCAACCTTTCAAAGAACGACTCATCAGATAAGCCACAAACACAATATTTAGAACCTGAGAAACAGTAAAATTAAAATCATCAACATACGGTCTATTCATCAAATCATGTGATACTATTGCAAAATACAGCATCATCAAATCATTTTTATCCACAAAATTTTACCTCTCACCTAAGCCCTGCATTATCGCAGGGCTTTTTCATTCAGCACTATACATTCAACCAGTTTTGGCTTCATGGTTTTCAGCGATATTCGTAGAATAAAACAGATATTCAAAACTACGTTTATACCGTTTCATCAGTATCGCAATTTCAGGAAGTTCAAAACTTTTTAATCCTCGCATTCGAGCCGACAATGCTTGATAATTCATACCTAATGCTTCAGACAAAGTTTTTAAATTGTCGCCATTACGATTCATTTCAGCAAGAATGTTCGGATAAATATATACAACGCTATTTCTTGCCATATTTACCTCCTATCGCATTCCAGAATTGTTTAACGCATTTTGCGTTTACACCTGTATTTTAACTGCATTTTGCGTTAATGTCAATCTTTTATTAAAATTTTAATTGCATTTTGCGTTATGATATGTTAAATTGTAGTTATGAAGGGAGATTTCACTATGAACATTTACATTGAATTTGGCAAACGATTAGCAGAGATGCGCCAACAAATAAACCTTTCCCAAAAATCAATAGCCGATAAATTAGAAATCCCTCAATCCACTTACGCCGGTTATGAAACGGGGTCAAGAAAAATACCATTAGAATTAATCGTTCGATTATCTAAAATTTTGAATATAAGTCCTACTGTCCTAATACTTGGTAAAGAAATAAATATAATCAATGACTTTACAGCTTCAGAACTCGAGCTCATAAAAAAATACCGCCAGCTTGATGCTGACGGCAAACAACGTATCGAAAACCAGTTAAATTTTGAAGTTGAGCAAATTAAAGACAAAGAAAGCGCTCCATCCGGCGCTCAGGTAAGTTGATATTTTTAGACTTTAAATAAAAATTCAGGAGGATAAACAAATGGACAGCTTGGCTATCGCTGGTATTATTTTTGCAAATAAGGATTTATTAAACAAGCTTTTAGGTCCTTCTTGTGTATATTTAGGAGATGAATTCAGAGATAAAATTGTCCGTAAAGGATTAGAAAATATTGGGCATATTTTGGAAAAAGCATATAAAAAATTAAGAAATAAAATAGAAGAACCGGGAAAAGTAAATCCAAGAATTTTACAATCCATACTAACCACTGGTAGTTTTTGTGAAGATGAATTAATTCAAGAATATCTTGCAGGTGCATTAGCTTTATCCAGAACAAAAGACGGAACAGACGATTCCGTAATAGGCGTTATAAAAATTATAGAATCTCTATCTTCAATTGATTTAAGACTGCATTATATATTGTATACATCATTTTATGAAAAATGTAAAAACCAAAATCTTATTATTGAAGATTTAAATATGTTAAAAAGTTATTCGCCATTTATACCTATAGCAGAACTAAAAAAAGAATTCATTTATGAAAGTAATGTTTGTATGAATTCATCAAATCTTTTAAATAGCAAAAATTTAATTGATTTCTTTGGATTTGATGACACAAATCCTTTAGAAATAACTTTTAACCGCACAACAGACGATGCCGGTCTAATTTTTACTCCTACCTTACTAGGAATAAGGTTATTTTTTACATTACACGGTACAGATTTTTCAAACAATCAAATCTTTCAAAATTCCATTGATGTAGATAATAACTTATCAATAGATTTTAATAAAGTGGATATTTTAGATTTACTTTCAGTTTAAATTTTACTACATATAATAAAAATTACCGCTCATGTTCCTACCCCTGAACATCTGATGCAACCCCTACAAACACTAAAGTAAAGATACACTAAGCATGGGCGGTTAAATTTTCCCAACCGCCGGACATAAAACTTTACTTTATTTTTTATCGAAAAAGTATAAAATGTTTGATTCGTGTATAATCAATTAAAATAACAGGAGGTAAATATGAACAAAGAAGAAGGCATTAAATTAAACAATGCTTTTGATGAATTTTGCAAGAATTTTAATATAAAAAGTGCTTTAGCTTATTTTGCTACTGCCGACGGAGAAAGCGTAGCCCTGGCCTTCCATAATGTAACGGATGCCGAAATTGAAAACCTTATAGGCAATTTAGTTAATCGCCTGGCTTTAAAACAAGGGCGCAGCAGCGATTCCGTTTGGGCCGATTTAAAAAGCACAACCCCGGAATATGTACCGGAACGCAGCTTAAATTAAGTATAAACAAAACTGATTATAAAAAATAAAAACGCCCGGTGTTACCAGCACCAGGCGTCAGCGGCTGCAAATATTACCAGTATCGGCAGCCAATTAACAATCTCCACACTTCTAAGCAGAGCTGTTATTAAATAATTATACCATTTTTTAATCAGCTCTGCCACTGCATACGCAAAAACAGTAAGGAGCTGATTTTTTATGCGTTTTCCCAATGGATACGGAACGGTTTATAAGTTATCAGGCAAACGCCGTCGGCCGTTCGTGGCCGCGGTACCGGTTGGCTTTAAACCTAACGGCAAAGTAATACAACAGGTTTTAGATTATTACCGCACCCGTCAGGAAGGGCTGGCCGCACTTGCCGATTACAACGAAAAGAAAAAAGGCATATCTGCCTCTGCCGATTTTAAGGAATTTAAAAAAGTGCAAATTGCCAGCCATTACACTTTTGCACAGATTTATGACTTGTGGACTGCTCAGCGCTATGTTGATAAAGGCCACAAAATACCAAGCTGTTACAGCGCCGCATACGCCTGGTGCAAAGAGCTTTACAGTTTGCCGTTTGCTGATGTACGGCAAATGCACCTGCAAAAAGCCATAGATAATTGCACCAAAGGATATGCCACCAAAAAGAATATGAAAACTCTCTTTAATTTTTTATATAAATACGCTATTGGTAACGATATAGTAAAAACGATGTATTCCAGCTTGATAGAGCTGCCGCCGTTAGCGGATTCGGATATACACAAGCCCTTTACGGACGAGGAAATGCAGATATTGTGGGCAAACAGTGCCAGCATCTCCGTGCAGACGGTTCTTATTATGGCTTATACAGGTATGCGGCCATCTGAATTTTTAAAAATTAAAACAGAAAATATTGTTTTAAAAGACCGTTATATGAAAGGCGGATTAAAAACCGCTGCCGGGTTTGACCGGATTATACCAATCGCGGAATGTATTTTCCCTTTTATTAAAGCAATGTATAACCCGGAGCGCAGGTATTTGTTTCCGGATGAAAGCGGCAAAGAGCTATCATACAACAATTATTGCCGCAAATTTTTTGAACCGGCAATGATAAAACTCAATTTGGACCACTTGCCGCATGACGGCAGGCACACCTGTGCCAGCGCGTTGGACCGTGCCGAAGTCAATCCAGTAATAATCCGGCGCATACTTGGCCACCGTGCCAAGGACATTACCGAGAAAGTTTACATACACAAATACATTCCGGAACTTGTTGAAGCTGCGAACAAACAGGCGGTTTTCTCTTAATATTTGTTAGTAGTATGTTAGTAATGTGTTAGTAATAGAGTAAAAAACATAGATAAGCACGAACAACAAAAGCCAGTGAACATCATGTTTCACTGGCTTTTGTTCGCTTAATTCCTTAACATAGTGTTAATACCAAGTTTTCAAAAAATTTACAACATTAGTGTTTTACACTGTAATTCACAGTGTTATCCACATTATGCACAGAGTTTTCCGCAATCATTAGGTGCAATTCTATGCTTTTTCACAGAGTTTTGCACATTTTCCACAGTTTGAAGTTCACATTATAGACAGTGTTTATCCCAATTTTAACGATGGAACAGCGTTCAAACCAAGGGGACTTTTCTCCCCGTTGATATACATAAAATAACCGCGGCAGGCAATCATCACGGCATTATCCGTGCAGAGTATCGGAGTTGGGTGAACCAGGCGCGCTCCGGCGCGTTCTGCCGCCTTTGCCAGTGTATTCTGCAAGGTTTTGTTGGCCGATACGCCGCCTGCAAGGACAATTTCTTTAAGGCCTGTTTCTTTTAATGCCTGCACGCTTTTTTGCACCAGCGCGTCCACAATGGCATATTGAAACGATGCTGCAACATCGGCGCGGTTTACTTCTTCGCCTGCCTGCTGTTTGTTGTGCAGATAGTTGATAACCGCCGATTTTAAGCCGCTGAAGCTGAATTCAAAATTGTTGCCCAGCTTGGCACGCGGAAAATCTATGGCCAGCGGGTTGCCGCCAAGCGCCAGTTTTTCCACCTCCGGCCCGCCGGGATAAGGCAGCCCCAAAACACGCGCCACTTTATCAAAGGCTTCACCGGCGGCATCGTCGCGGGTCTGGCCCAGAAGCTCAAAACTGTTGTAATCC
>OJNQ01002492.1_pt1 | contig 11791 bp, 9 predicted proteins | sample 1597621 | NCBI WGS metagenome assembly OJNQ01 (sample SAMEA2452137, study PRJEB22498) | human gut metagenome | reverse complement strand
AGTGGAAGAGAAAGCCGACAGCATTACCGGTTATGTGGTAAAAGAGAGCGGACTGGTTCCGTTTACCGTAACACTTGGAGAGCTGACAGATGATGAGCGGGAAATCATCCTGAAAGGCTGTCTGATCAACTACAATAGAAAATAAAATGTTATGAGGCAGGTCATTCTTTTTGAGAGCGACCTGCCTTTTTATCAGAATTTCCTGCGGCATAAAAAGTTCTACATGGTATGATCACACTGCAACGAAAAGGCAAATATCGCTCAATGTGTTTCTACATAGGCTAGAACGTGTTTAAAAAAGCATTTCCGCAATCTGCACGTCCCACTTTGCGGTATATTTTTCCCGAATTCGGTTGTCGTAGCCCGCTATGATACCCTCAACCGGACAAAATCTCCCACAAATCATGACGTATATCTTGCAGAAAGCCTTTTTTAAACACCCATTTAGCCTTTTGCAAAAAGGAGTCTTTCTTGTTATATAAACAAATATTCTGAATAATTACAATAATTAGTAAAAAACACAGAAATACAACGTGAAGTGCCAAAATAAAACAGAAATAAAACAAAAAATACAAGAAAAAGTATTGACAAATAAGATCAGAGATGGTAATATAAGCTCATCAAAAGAAAAACAACTTTATAAAGAAAGGAGCTTAGTGATTCCAATGGGAACATAAAATCTTTCTAATCAATATAAGAGAGACAGGAATCGCATTTCCTGCAAGAAGACCTGATACGAGAACCGTGTAAATAGAAAATAAAGTATCACTTGATTCAGCTGATACTTATAAACGTATCCAAGGTAAATAGAAGCGATTACTTATATTGAATAACTGTCCACCACTAATACAAAGATCTGGAACTTGTGTAAAGAAACATTTCTCCAGAGGATATAACCCCTTATCACAGATAAGCAGGATATCTTGAGATTCCTATTGAACCTTTAGAATATGAATCGAAACTTTGCATTAGAAGAATATCATAATTGATATTCCAGTCAGAAATAGATCAGGAACTTCCGCTCAAACTTTTTTGTATAATACATATAAGAGAGCATATGAACCAGTAAGTGGTTTTGGATTTAACCGAATTAAGTTTGAAATTGTTTATGATAATGATTCAGAGCCTGAGAAGTATATCCGATATTTCTGCAGAAGAAATTATAAAACGTGAATTATAATTTCAATCTATCAAACTTCTAAATAAACCGAATGATAAACATCATATCGTTTATGAGCAGGAAATAAGATAAGATATTTTAAATAAAAACTTAAAACTGAATATAGAACAACTGAATAAAGACCACGTAAATATTAAATTGTAAATCAATTTGAAAAACGAGGAAAAGACCATTGAATACTGAAGAATTTTAGGACGGTCATCATTTGAAATATAAGTAAAATGATGACCGTCCTTTTCCATGCTGCACTTGTAAATCAGGCTTTAATCCGCTATAATGAGCGGAGAAAATTAGAAACTATGAGGGAAGCAGACGATGTTTAGTGGGAAAATAGAGGACTACATTCTTTTCGAAGATAAAGAAATTATAGTTTGCCGTAAGCCAGCGGGAATTGCGGTACAGAATGCAAGAATCGGTGCCATGGATCTGGAGAGCAGCCTGAAAAATTATCTGGCAATGCAAGACGGTGGTGGGAGAAGGATTCCATATCTGGCAGTAATCCACAGGCTGGATCAGCCGGTAGAAGGGCTGCTTGTATTTGCCAAAACACCTGCCGCTGCCAAAGAGCTGAACCGTCAGCTCCAGAGTTTTGGCTTCGGCAAATATTATCAGGCGGTTCTTCTCGGATGCCCACAGACTGCTGACGGAATTTTAGAAGATTATCTTGTCAAAGACGGGCGCACGAACACTTCCAGAATCTGTACAGAAGAGACGCCGGATGCCAAAGTTGCACGCCTTTCCTACCACATTGCAAAAACAACAGCGGAATTTTCACTGGCAGAGATTCATCTGGATACCGGACGTCATCACCAGATTCGGGTACAAATGGCTCACCTTGGTTATCCCATCGCAGGAGACCGAAAATATGGTTCGAACCAGACTTCTTTTTCCCAACTGCAGCTCTTTGCCTGCCGTCTGGAATTCGCACATCCAAACACAAAAAAGCACATGGAATTTACCCATGCGCCTGTTTTGCGTGTTTTTGCCGACGAAACACCAGCAGATCATCCTGTCGGATAATCGTATTTCCATTGGGAATGAGAGTGCTTCCTTCTCTTTTGACCATGACAATGAGCACCCCTGCTTTCTGGTCCAGCTCATTTACTGGTTTATCCCGCCACTTATGATTTTTGTCAACTTCCACCTCATACAATGTCAGATTTTCCCGGTCTTCAAAGGCCGGGGCTGCACAAATCAGCAGATCGCCGCCTTCTAAACATGTATCTCCATTCGGCATCATTGTCTCCTGACTTCGAAACAGCAGTACTACTAAAACCCCCGGCGGCATTTCGATTTCTTTCAGTGTTTTTCCTGCAAACGGATGATTTTCAGTGATCTTGATTTTGACAAAAGAAATATCATTTTCATCTTGATAGTCGTTAAACGTCCGCATGACATTCGCATTCTTATCGATCATTTCCAGCTTTCTGGATACAGCCGGAAGCAAGGTTCCCTGAACCGCAAGAGACAGCAGTACAATCACAAATACCATGTTAAACAAATTGTATGTCATCGGAATGCCGGATAAGACAACATAAATAGAAAACACGATCGATGCCACTCCCCGCAATCCGGCCCAGGAAACAACGCCGATCTGCTGCCAGGATGCACCAAACGGCTTTAATATCGCAAGCACTGACACCGGACGCCCGATAAACAGCATAAAAAGACATAAAAGCAATGCGGGAACAAACACTTCCGGCAGCTGTGACGGCGTTACAAGCAATCCCAGCAAGAAGAAAATAACCATCTGTGCAATCTCTGTCAGAATATCAAAAAAGTGGACCATCTCTTTTTTGTCTGGTATAAACCGATTTCCGATCAGGATCCCGCACAGATATACACTCAGATATCCATTTCCACCGACAACAGACGGCAACGCATATCCAACGATCACTGCTGCAAATAAAAAGATCGTTCTTCCCTGTTTCATCCCAAAATCAATCTGATTCAAAATAAAGACAGAAGCTTTTCCGATCAAGAAGCCGCAGGCTGCTCCGATCAGAATCTGTTTCAGCAGAAGACCGGCTACCGAGATCTGCTCTCCGGAAACAAGAGAGATCATCAGGATCGTCATCATGTAAGATATCGGATCGTTAGATCCCGACTCCAGCTCCAACAGAGAATCTGTATTGTACTTCAGAGAGAGCTGCTTGGATCTCAGTACATTAAATACGGACGCTGCATCTGTAGATGCAATGACCGATCCGATCAAAATCCCTTCCATCCAGCCCACTCCCAACAGCACATGCGCTGCTGCCCCTACCAGCGCTGCGGTCATCACTACGCCGGCTGTGGAAAGTAAGAATGCTTTTCCCATTACCGGTTTTGCAGTCTTTAGATTTGTTCCAAAACCACCATAGAACATGACAAACAACAGACTGACCGAACAGATTGCCTCTGACAGTTCATAATCATCGAACGGAATCTTGAAAAAACCATCTACTCCAAAGCACATTCCAAGACCGATAAACAATAACAGTGACGGCAGCGGAAGTTTAGCAGCGATGCGGTTCATTAAAATGCAGGCCACGATCACCACTCCTGCCAGTAATAACAATTGATTCATCCTGTCCCTCCTTCTGATTTTAATACTTTACCATTTTAACAGGAATTCCGTTCTTTCGCAATTTTTCTCTCTTTTTAAAAACAGCGGCTGCCTCATCGTTTATCCATGAGACAGCCGCTGCTCTTATTTTCCTCTTCTTACATTTCCCCAGATTCTTCCGTATCTGCTTCCAGAGATTCCTGATACCGATCCAATATCGTATTCTGAATCTTTTCTCTTGTACCGGAATTGATCGGATGTGCGATATCGCGATATTCCCCATCCAGAGCTTTTTTGCTCGGCATTGCGATAAACAAGCCTTTTTCCCCTTCGATCACCTTGATATCATGAACTACGAATTCATTATCAATCGTAATCGAAACAACTGCTTTTAATTTTCCCTCTTTTGTCACCTTGCGCACACGAACATCTGTAATCTGCATACTGTTCAAGTCTCCTTTCTCCGCCTGCATTACTGTCTCAATTCCTTATAATGCATACCTCTCGTTTTTTTCAACTACCACTTTTACACCACTCTCACCAACATGACGTGTATTGGCTCTGATCGTATCTCTGCTCTCTACAATACAATTTTCAATATATGTATTGTCCCCGAGATATACATCATTTAAAATGATTGAATTTTTGATCACACAGTTATTGCCGACAAATACTTTTTTGAAGATAATGGAGTTTTCCACAGTTCCATTGATGATACTTCCGCTTCCTATAAGGCTGTTCTTGACGGCTGCTCCCGGATTGTATTTTGCAGGCGGCAGATCGCTCACCTTGGAATACACACTCGGAGCATCCTTAAAGAAATACTTTCTCACTTCCGGCTTCAGGAAATCCATATTTGTCTGGTAATATGCATCCACTGTTGAGATGTTGTTCCAGTAGCTGTTTATCTTATAACCGTAAATTTTCTTCAGATTCTTATAACGAATCAGAATATCGGTTACAAAATCATGTCTCTCTTCCTCTGCGCAATGCTCTATCAGATCGATCAGAAGCCTTCTTCTGATTACATAGATTCCTGTAGAGATCGTCTGGGATTTTGCCACCATAGGCTTTTCTTCGAACTCTTCAATTCTGGCAGATTCGTTCATGCGTACCGTACCAAAACGAGTCGCATCTTCTCTGTCATCCAGATCCTTACACACAACTGTAATATCCGCTTTCTTTGCAATATGGTATTCAAGGACTTTATTATAATCAAGCTTGTACACCGCGTCTCCGGATGTAATGATCACATATGGTTCGTGACACTTTTTCAGGAAATCCAGATTCTGATAGATCGCATCGGCTGTTCCTCTGTACCAGTCCCCGTTATTCGCAGTGATCGTCGGTGTAAATACATACAGACCACCCTGCTTTCTTCCGAAATCCCACCATTTTGAGGAATTCAGATGTTCATTTAAAGATCTCGCATTATACTGTGTCAGAACTGCCACTTTCTGTATATGCGAATTTGTCATATTGCTGAGTGCAAAATCAATCGCTCTGTAACTGCTTGCCACCGGCATCGCCGCAGCTGCACGTTTCGCTGTCAGCTCCCTCATTTTTCTGCTGCTTCCACCTGCCAAGATAATCCCTACTGCTCTCATGAACGTTCACCTGCCTTTATTAATGTCTCGCCGCCTGCAAGTACTCCATCGCTGTAATCTTCCGGCACGGTATAACCACTGATTGCAGTATTTTTGCCAATCTGTACATTGGATGGAATTCTGGAGTTTTCTCCAATCGTAGCCAGTCCGCCACTGTAAATATTCGGTTTTTCTTTGTTCGGAACCTCGCTTCCGATTCCGATCACAACATTGTTGCCAATCTCAGTGCCTTCCGCAATAATCGCCTTGTCTATCACGCAATTATCTCCGATCACAACATCACGCATCAGGATAGAATCCCGCACGATACTGCCTTTTCCGATCGTAACTCCTCCGCCTAATACGGAATTATGTACTTCTCCGTAAATCTCAGAACCATTGCTGATGATGCAACGGTCTACCACAGACTGATCCGAGATATACTGGGGCGGAATATTGGCACTGTTTGTATAAATCTTCCAGAACTCTTCATACAGATTGAATTCCGGAATGATGTCAATCAGCTCCATATTCGCTTCCCAGTAAGAACTCAATGTTCCGACATCCTTCCAATATCCGTTGTATTCATAAGCAAACATTCTTCTTCCGTTTTCGTGACAATATGGAATGATATGTTTTCCAAAATCACAATTCGGCTGCTCGGATAATTTCAGAAGAGCTTCTTTCAATACCGGCCAGCTGAATATATAAATTCCCATGGATGCCAGATTACTGCTTGGCTTCTCCGGCTTCTCTTCAAATTCTTTAATCTTGCTTTCTTCATCTGTGACTACAATTCCAAATCTGCTTGCCTCTTCCATCGGCACCGGCATCGCTGCGATCGTAACATCCGCATGATTTGCCTTGTGGAAATCCAGCATTACTTCATAATCCATCTTATAAATATGATCTCCTGAAAGAATCAGCACATAATCCGGATTGTAAGTCTCCATGTAATCCAGATTCTGATAAATGGCATTAGCCGTTCCGGTATACCACTCGCTGTTCGCGCTCTTCTCATAAGGAGGAAGGATTGTAACTCCGCCGATATTACGGTCCAGATCCCACGGGATCCCGATTCCAATATGGGTATTCAAACGCAGCGGCTGATACTGCGTCAATACACCCACCGTGTCTACTCCTGAATTAATACAGTTACTCAATGGAAAATCAATGATTCGATATTTCCCTCCAAAAGCCACTGCCGGTTTTGCAACCTTTGCAGTGAGAACTCCCAATCGACTGCCTTGTCCGCCCGCAAGCAGCATGGCAATCATTTCCTTCTTAATCATGTAGTCACCTCATTTCTAGTTGATTGCTGTTATTATACCATATTTTTCTCATCCGTACATGTTTTTTACAAAAATTTTGCATAATCTTTTTCCTTTTTGTTTATTTGGTACAAAAAGAACTTCTTTTAATTTTCCCCATATATAGTATAATATAAACTGCAAAGAAATTTTATGACTAAATTTAATAAACTTTTTACTTTTAAAATAAAACACACAAGATTTTCAACTATTTTCATAGTAAGGGAAGGTAATCATCATATGTATAAAATCAATTTCAATCAGCCTATTCACGTTCATTTTATCGGTATCGGCGGCATCAGCATGAGCGGTCTTGCCGAGATACTTCTAAAAGAAGGATTTACCGTATCCGGTTCTGACTCGAAAGTCTCTCCGCTTACCGAACATCTGGAAGCAAAAGGGGCTCAGATTTTTTATGGTCAGAAAGCATCCAATATCATCGACGGGATCGACTGCGTCGTATACACTGCCGCGATCCGCAGAGAAAATGCAGAGCTGATGGAAGCTGTTGCAAAAAAAATCCCAATGCTGACCCGTGCGGAGCTGCTTGGACAGCTGATGGCCAATTACAAAACTCCGATCGCAGTATCAGGAACTCATGGCAAGACGACAACAACTTCCATGATCTCTCATGTTCTGCTGGCAGGTGACACAGATCCTACAATCTCTGTGGGCGGGATTCTGCAGGCCATCGGCGGAAATATCCGGGTCGGAAGCTCCGGCATCTTCGTCACAGAGGCCTGTGAATATACAAACAGCTTCCTGCACTTTTTCCCGAAGATCAGCATCATCCTGAACATTGAAGCCGATCATCTGGATTTCTTTAAAGATCTGGAAGATATCCGTCACTCCTTTCATCAGTTTGCAGCCCTGCTGCCATCTGACGGAACACTGATCATCAACGGAGAGATCGATCAGTATCAGGAAATCTGCGAAGGTCTGGACTGCAGCGTGGTGACTTACGGAATGTCTCCGGAATTTGACTACAGTGCGCAGAATATCACCTACGATGAAAAAGGCCGGGTTGCATTTGATTTCTTCCGAAACGGAAAGATGGACACACACATCGTCCTTTCCGTGACCGGAGATCACAATGTATCCAACGCCCTTTCCGCGATCGCAACAGCCGAGCTGCTGGGACTTTCCATGGATACGATCCAGAAAGGTCTGCTTTCCTTCTCCGGAACGGACCGCCGTTTTGAATACAAGGGAACGATCGATGATGTCACCATCGTAGATGACTATGCACATCATCCGACAGAGATCAAAGCAACTTTAAAGGCTGCGAAACACTATCCACACCGCAAACTCTGGTGCGTATTCCAGCCGCACACATACACAAGGACCAAAGCATTCTTCCAGGAATTTGCAGAAGCTCTTTCCCATGCAGATCATGTGATTCTTGCCGATATTTATGCCGCACGGGAAACAGATACTCTTGGGGTATCCTCTGAAGCGCTCTCAGACGCGATCCGCAGCCTTGGAACAGATTCTCACTATTTTCCATCCTTTGCAGAGATCGAAACATTTCTCAAAGAAAACTGGAATGCAGGAGATCTTGTTCTTACAATGGGTGCCGGAGATGTGGTAAAAATTGGAGAAGATCTCTTAAAATAGGACTTATCCACATTATCCACATGGGTTATTCACAAAAAAGCAGATTTTCCCTTGAAAAAAGGCTTTTGCCCGTTCAGATAAGATGCTATAATACCTTTGCGCATGAGAGAGCAGCGTATGAATTCCGGAAAACAGGGAGAGGACTATGAAGACATTTACGTTAAAAAATAAATTCCAGACAAATGCCACACTGGTTGCGAACGACTTTATCGATCACTATATGGTGCAGGCAAACGGCGAATTTGTAAAAGTATATCTGTTCCTTTTAAGACATTTGGATAATGCCGGCTCTTCTCTGACAGTTTCTGCAGTTGCAGACTGTCTGAACAACACAGAAAATGATATCCTGCGCGCATTCAAATACTGGGAATCCAAAGGACTTCTTCAGATGGAATGTGATGCAGAGGGACATGTCTGTGAACTGGAACTGATCCAGATTCCCCAGACCCAAGCACAGATACCGATCACTGCGGCCAAAAAGCCTTCCGCACCGGTCGTCTCTGTCAAGCCTGCTGCTCCCAAAGCTGTTGCAGCTTCTGTTTCCCGCCCGGCGGCGCACGCAGATGCCGCAAAGGCGCAAAAGCAGCTAAAATCGCTCCTGTTCATTGCGGAACAGTATCTTGGTAAGACTCTGACAAAGACAGATATGGATGCGATCACTTATTTTTATGATCATCTCGGCATGTCGGCTGACCTGATCGAATATCTGATCGAATCCTGCGTGGAAAACGGCCACAAAAGTATTCATTATATTCAGAAGGTCGCTTTATCCTGGGCAGACAGCGGGATCACTACCAAAGAGCAGGCAAAACAGCAATCCCGCAGTTATAATAAAAACTGCTACACTGTTCTGAATGCTTTCGGAATCAAAAATCGGGGACCTGCCGCATCTGAGGTTTCGTATATCCAGAAATGGACCGATACCTATGGATTTACTCTGGACATCATCGAAGAAGCCTGCAGCAGGACAATTTCTGCAACTCATCAGCCAAGCTTTGAATATGCAGACACGATCCTGACCAGATGGCACAACAGCCATGTACATCATTTGAAAGATATTTCGGTACTGGATGATGCATACCAGAAACAAAAAGCCGTTTCGGCTGCCTCAGCTCCAAAAGCAAAACCTGTCTCCAGAAATCTGAACAATTTCGAACGCCGTTCATATGACATGGATTCTCTGGAGGAGCAACTATTAAACAGCAATTAGAAGGAGAGCACTGTCGTGGGACTAAAAAATTCACAATATCAGGCGATTATGCGTAAGTACGAGCAAAAACAACTCCGAAACCATGATATACTGACACAGCATTATGAAGAGGTCTACCGTCAGCTGCCTGAATTTAAATCACTGGATGATTCCATTTCCATTTTGTCTGTTCAATATGGAAAACGCCTGTTAAACGGCGATCAAAAAGCAATTTCTTCTTTAAAAGAAGAGCTTGCCATTTTACGCGCCAGCAAGCAGGAGCTTTTACGATCCAGTGGTTTTCCGGCTGATTATCTGGAACCGGTCTATGATTGTCCGAATTGTAAAGATACCGGATATATCGGAAACCAAAAATGTCACTGTTTCAAAAAAGCCATCATTGACTTGCTTTATGAACAGTCAAACTTAAAAGAAATTCTCAAAAAAGAAAACTTCAGCAACTTTGCTCTGGACTACTATTCCACCAACTTTATTGACCCGAAGACCGGCCGTTCTTCCCGCCAGGTAATTGAAGATGCCCTGCGGATCTGCCGGAATTTCGTCACTTCTTTCGGAACAGATTTCCAGAATCTTTTTCTGTATGGAGATGTTGGTGTGGGCAAGACCTTTTTGTCCAACTGCATTGCAAAGGAACTGATGGATAAAGAGTATTCTGTTCTTTACTTTTCTGCATCCAAGTTCTTTTCCAGTCTTGCAAAACATGCGTTTGACAAGCAAGATGTAGATGCGCAGAATATGTTTGAACTGATCTACAACTGTGACTGTCTGATCATTGATGATCTGGGAACCGAATATACGAACAATTTTATTGCATCCCAGTTCTTCACATGCATCAACGAACGACTGCTTAACAGCCGTTCTACAATTATATCAACAAACTTGTCACTGGACACTCTGGCTGATCTTTATACAGAACGGTCCTTTTCCAGAATCACAAGTAATTATATCATGTTGAAACTGATAGGCGATGACATCCGAATCAAAAAGAAATTAAAAAACAGGGAGGAAAATTAATGTTACGTCGAAAAGAAAGAAACTTAGAAAATATTCCAGTAGGAGCGCTCGGACTGATTCCGGTCAGAGGATGCGAAGGTCTTGGAGACAAGGTCAATGATTATCTGGTAAAATGGCGCAAAGAAAGCGGTTCTGAACATAAAGGAGATGTCGCTTTCACCGGTTATGACAGAGATACTTTTATCATTGATGCCGATGTTCCGAGATTCGGTTCCGGAGAGGCAAAAGGAATCATCAAAGAGTCTGTTCGTGGAAAAGATCTCTATCTGATGGTCGACGTATGCAACTACAGCCTCACCTATTCTCTGACAGGAAACACAAACCATATGTCACCGGATGACCATTTCCAGAACTTAAAGAGAATCATTGCTGCTGTAGGTGGTAAGGGACGCCGTATTAACGTTATTATGCCATTCCTTTATGAAAGCCGTCAGCATAAGAGAACTTCCCGTGAATCTCTTGACTGCGCACTTGCGCTTCAGGAGCTTGTCCGTATGGGAGTTGACAATATTATCACTTTTGATGCTCATGACCCTCGTGTATCAAATGCGATTCCGCTGAGTGGATTTGAGACAATCTCACCAACTTATCAGTTCATCAAAGGTCTTCTTCGCAAGGTAAAGGATCTTCAGATCGACAGTGAACATATGATGGCGATCAGTCCGGATGAAGGTGGTACAAACCGTGCTGTATATCTTGCCAACGTTCTTGGTCTGGATATGGGTATGTTCTACAAACGCCGTGATTACACTCAGATTGTAAACGGACGTAACCCTATCGTTGCTCATGAGTTCCTTGGAAGCTCTGTAGAGGGCAAAGATGTAATTATTATTGATGATATGATTTCTTCCGGAGACAGTATCATTGAAGTTGCTACAGAATTAAAGAGACGTAAAGCAAAACGTATCTTTGCCGCTGCTACTTTTGGTCTGTTTACTAACGGAATGGAGAAGTTTGACAAAGCTTATGAAGAAGGTATTATTGATGGTATCCTGACAACAAACCTCATCTATCAGACACCAAACCTTCTTTCAAAACCATATTATATCAACTGCGATATGAGCAAGTACATTGCTCTGATCATTGATACTCTGAATCATGACGGATCACTGAGCGAGATTCTCAGTCCGAATGAGCGTATCCAGAATGTACTTCAGAAATATAAAAATGGAGAGACTATCTAAATATAAATTTAGCGTAGAAATCATTTTACTGATATACGGACGAAAACAGAAAATATTATTTTAGGAAGTCGATTGTTAGAAGAATGATACAGGAACGCCGACTCAGGGTTACGCATACTGTTCATACTAGGAAAAACAACAG
>OJNQ01002487.1_pt1 | contig 11806 bp, 9 predicted proteins | sample 1597621 | NCBI WGS metagenome assembly OJNQ01 (sample SAMEA2452137, study PRJEB22498) | human gut metagenome | reverse complement strand
GATTCAGAACATGCATGGGTTGAATTAAACGGAAAAGTATATGACGCTTTATTTGCAAGAGCAAAGGATTATAACAAGTACTATAATTTATCGTATAAGAATTACAATTGTCATCCGGTAGACAAGAGAAAAATCTAATAAAAACATAGATAAGACGTTAAGAAATACAGACAACGTTTACGAGGAGCAGATTATGGTTTTTAGTTCGGCAATATTCCTTTTTGTGTTTTTGCCTATTGTCTGCGCATTATATTTTATAGTGCCGGGAATAAAGGGGAAGAATACATTATTGATTATCGCAAGCCTAATATTTTATGCATTTGGAGAGCCAATATATATATTATTAATGATTGGTTCAATAATAGCTAATTACATATTTGGTTTGATGGAGGGAAGATTTAGTAAGGCTAATAATATAGCAGGAAAAAAGATTGTCTTAATAATAGCAGTTATTTGTAATATAGGTGTGCTGTGTGTGTTTAAATACACAGTATTTATCTTGGAAAATATTAATTATGCAGGAAGACTTAATATAAAGATTCCGGGAATTGCACTACCAATAGGAATTTCATTTTTTACATTTCAGGCATTGTCATATGTAATTGATGTGTACAGAAATCCTGAAATGGTTCAGAAGAATCTATTTAACCTGATGCTTTATGTATCATTCTTTCCGCAACTTATTGCCGGACCTATTATCAGATACAATGAAATAGCAAAACAGATTAACAACAGAACAAGCAGTATTGAAAAAACAACTGAAGGAATTAGCAGATTTATAAGAGGCCTTACAAAGAAGCTTATTATTGCAAATGCCACAGGATATATGGCGGATTCAATATTTGCATTAAAGATTACAGATTATAATTTTCTTGTGGCATGGGTTGGAGCAATAGCCTATACACTTCAGATTTATTATGATTTTAGTGGATATTCTGATATGGCAATAGGAATGGCAAAAATATTTGGTTTTGAGTTTAATGAAAACTTTAACCACCCATACAGCGCAAAAGGAATAAAGGATTTTTGGCGAAGATGGCATATTTCCCTATCACTTTGGTTTAGAGAATATGTTTACATACCTTTAGGTGGAAATCGAAAAGGAAAGTTTAGATGTGAATTTAACAAGATGATAGTATTTCTTCTGACAGGAATATGGCACGGAGCCAACTGGACGTTTGTAATATGGGGATTAATCCACGGAGTTGCCAATGTAATAGAAGACACATTGGGCAGTATAATTAAAATAAAAAATAACATTATAAAAAATATTATTACATGGATAGTTGTGGTTTGCGGATTTGTAATGTTCAGGGCAGATTCAGTAGGACTTGGTCTTACGATGTTAAAAACAATGTTTACCGGCTTTAATATGGAAGTAAAGTCAATCAGCTTTGTGGCAGGACTTCTTAGTCCATATTATATATTTGTTATAATAATGGCAATTACTTTTGCATATCCGTTAAGACAGAAGTTGGAAAATACCATTTCTAAAAAGATTGGCAGCAACATAAATGAAACAATAATTCACATAGCAGATATAGGATTACTACTTGTATGCATTATAAGTCTTGCAACAGCAACCTATAATCCGTTTATTTATTTTAGATTTTAAGAGGTGACCGAAATGAAGAAAAAAATATTTATAATAATATTTTTCTGTTTACTGTGTCTACCATCTCTTGGAATGTTATTTTTTAAAACAGATGTAAGCGTGGAGCAGAGACAGGTACAGATTTTCCCGTCAATTAAGACAGGCGGAAAGTTAAATGTAAAGTTTTTTGACCAGTTAAACGACTATTTTTCAGACAATTTTGCTTTTAGGCAGAATTTAATTGAAGCAGATGCTATAATAAAGAAGAATGTTTTCAGACAATCAGGAAATGAGAAAGTTATAGTTGGCAGCAAAGGCTATTTGTTTTTCAGTGAAACATTAGATGATTATCTTGGACAAAATACTTTGTCAAAAAGAGAAATCTATTCCTGTGGAAGAGTTTTATCTTTATTGCAGGAAAATGTGGAACAGAACAACAGACAGTTTCTATTTGTAATAGCACCAAATAAGAACTCACTTTATCCTGAATATATGCCAAAGCGATACATAAAAACAAGTGAGCAGAATAATTACAGCTTATTACAGGCAGAAATGAAAAAAGAAAATATAAACACAGTTGATTTAAAGAAAATGTTCATTGATTCCGGAAAAGAAGTATATCACAAGCTTGATAGCCATTGGAATAATCAGGGAGCGGCAATGGGCTGTAATGCCATACTTAACTATTTAGGAAAAGACCACTACAATTATACTAATGAAAGGCACACCATAAAGAAAAACTTTTCAGGGGACTTGTATGGAATGTTATTTCCAAAAGGAAACAAAAAAGATACAAATGTAATCTACAATAAAAAAAGTTCGTACAAAGTAACTTCAAACAACAAAAAAGTTACAGATATATCAATTGAAACAGAAAGCAAAGGCAAAAAAGAATCAATTGTAATGTACCGTGACTCATTTGGAAATGCGCTAATACCGTTTGTGGCAGATGAATTTCACAATGGCTATTTTACAAAGGCAGTTCCATACAACTGGAATCTGCAAAATGAAAAAAAAGCAGACAAAGTAGTAATTGAACTTGTAGAAAGACACATACATGCACTTATAGAAGAGGCACCATATATGGCAGCCCCATTAAGAGCAGGTAACTTAAACACAATGGAAGTAAACAGCAACACAACTGCAGAAATTGGCGACGATGAAGAATATGTACCAATAAGTGGAAAAGTGGATTCAAAATACATAGATGACGATAGCAAAATCTATGTACGCCTAAAAAGTGAAGACAATGAATACACATATGAAGCATTTCCGGCATCAATAGACGTAACGTCAAAAAACGAAGGATATGACTACGGCATGTACTTAGACACATCCCAAGTAGAAGCAGGAACATACGACATAGATGTAATAACCCAGAAGGATAACAAATACTATTCTTCCGGTGTAAAAACATCATTAGAACTAGAAGAATAAACAACTTAATATACGTCGGTATATTTCAAAACATTTTATATAAGAAAATCAACGTGTTTGCGTTAAAAAATGTTTTGGAATATGGAATAACGTATATTAAGTTGTTAAATATTGTAAGTTAAGGAGATAATAGAGAATGAGAAAGTATTTTATGATTGGAACTGTTATGGCAGCCATGGTTTTAACAGTAGGTTGTGGAAATGGCAAAAAGGAAGAGGCAACTACAGCTGCAGCAACTACGGTTGCAGAAACAACTGTGGAGGAAACAACTACTGCTGCTGAAACTACAGCTGTGGAAAAGGCTACTACAAAGGCAAAAAAGAAAATAAAGAAGAAGGCTGATAAGGGTGAAACAGCCATTATGAAAAAAAATAAAGAAGAAACAACGGAGAAGGTAACAGAGACGGCTACTGAAAAGGTAACTAAAAAGGTTGAAACCACAACTAAGAAGGCTAAGAAGGTTGTAAAGAAGAGTTCTGAAAAGGCAACTAAGTCTAAGTCAAATAGCAATGGTAAGAGTACTGCTAAAAAGTATATTGGAAAGAATATGGATGAGTTAGTAGCTGCAATTGGAAAGTATAAGAGTATGGATAAGGATAAGAGCTGTCTTGAAGAAGGTGAGTATGATGGCTTCTTCTATTATGATGGTTTTACAGTATCTGCTACAACTAAGAATGGTCAGTGGATTATTAATTCAGTAGATTAATTTTCATACTAATTTATTTACGAAGATTTGTTTATATAGATTTATTCATATATATATTTATTTTCATAGATTTATCATAGAATAATATAAAAATAATTACATATTAAGTAAAATAGCACGTGGAAATTACCTACGTGTTATTTTTTTGTGCAAAATAACAATAAACTCTTGCAAAAAACGTTTTTATTTGTTTAGATATATTATGGAATCAAAGGGTATTGTACTACCTATGTTTGAATAATGGTGGACGAAGACCTTGGAACGTATAATTAAAATTAAGGAGAATGATATGAAGAAGAGTTTATTGACAAAGGCTTTATTGACATTTTCTGTCATTGGAACGGTATTTGCTTTTAGTAATACTGTTAAAGCAGCAGACAATTATGAATTGGTTTGGTCAGATGAGTTTAATGGTAATTCTCTAGACACTAACACATGGAACTATGAAATAGGAACAGGAAGCTGGGGCTGGGGTAATAACGAACAGCAGTATTATACTGACAGAAATATTAAGGTAAGTAATGGTACTATGAAGATTACAGCCAAGCGTGAAGACTATGGCGGAATGAAATATACATCTTCAAGAATTACAACAAAGAATAAGAAGAACTTCAAATATGGAAAGATTGAAGCGAGAATTAAAATGCCAAAGTTTAAAGGTGTTTGGCCTGCGTTTTGGATGCTTGGAGCAAATCAGGATTCTGTAGGTTGGCCTAAATGTGGTGAAATAGACATTGTGGAAGCAATCAATGATGAAAATCTTGTATATGGAACATTGCATTGGTTTCATGATCCGGGAAATAATAACGCAGATTCAGGAAGTTCAGTAGCAGTGGCTGACAGAACAGAATATCATGTATATGGAGTTGAATGGACAGCAGACAAGTTAAGATGGTATGTGGATGGCAAAGTTTATAGAACGATGGATGTTTCAAACGACTCATTTAGCGAGGTAAGAAAGGAATACTTTGTTATCTTTAATATGGCAATTGGCGGTCAGTGGCCGGGATATGACATTGATGAAACAGCTTTCCCGGCAACAATGGAAGTTGACTGGGTTAGAGCATATAAGAAAGTTGAAGAAACAACAACTAAGTATACGGGACCTATGATTACTGTAACAGAAGATGCTGTTGAAACATGTAGTGAAAAATGGGGTTCTTATTTCGGCTCTGGCTGGGCAGGGGCTTCAGGTACATCAAAATCTACAGACAAAGCAGTAACAGGCGCAACAATGAACATTACATCAATAGGTAATTCACAGTGGGGAGTTCAGCAGTACTTAAAAGGATTACATTACTATCCGGGCAGAACATATAACTATAGTTTTACAATGACATCTGATGTGGATAAGAGAGTTTTTGTAAAAGTAGCTGGAGATGGCGACGAACAAATATTTGGTGAATATATTGACTTAAAAGCCAGAGTGCCTTATAACTTCTCAAGACAAGTAACTTTGGCAGAAGATATGGAAGGCGTTCTTGACTTATACTTTGGAATGGGAAAGTGTGATGGTGATGCAGCAGCAACTAATTCAGCAGCAAACATTACTTTATCTAATGTATCATTTAAGACAACAACACAGATTCCTGATCCTAATTATAATAACGGAGAAAGCACAACAAATAAAACAACACTACCAAGTGAAGAAAAGACAACAACTAATAATGGAGTGACAACAACTAACAATGGAGTGACAACAACGGGTAATGGAGTGACAACTACATCTAAGGTTGTAGTAAGCAGACCGGGAAAAGTAAGCGTAAAAAAGGTAGTACGTTCAAAGAACAACAGAAATATTAAGATAAATATTAAGAAGGTAAAAGGTGTTACAGGCTATCAGATAAAATATTCAACAAACAAAAAGTTGAAAAAGGCTAAAACAGTAACAACAAAATCTGTAAAAAAGACTTTGAAGAAGCTTAAGAAGAAAACTTATTATATTCAGGTACGTGCATATGTAGTTAAGTCAGGCAATGTGAAAGTAACAGGTGATTGGAGTAAAATTAAGAAAGTTAAAGTAAGAAAATAGTAAAAATAATAGAAAAATTAAATTAGGAAGAATTGAATTTTTGAGGGTCTGGCAATGTCAGACCCTTTTTTTGAATGATTGTGCAAAAGTGTGAATAAAATTTGAAAAATTGTTGACATATTTGGAAATAAATGCTAAACTAATTTTAACAGTTGAGAGAACGTTATTATGGATTGTTACTATTTCGTTAGGCAAGACCGGATTTCGCAGATCAAGTTTTTTTGCGAGGCCAGGTCTATTTTTTTACAAAAACAATTTTATGAAAAAAAGCAAATGATTTAGTAAAGCTATTATATGATATAGATAATAAAATAGGAAAAATTATGATAATAAACAAAGTAATAAACAATAATGTGTTAAGTACCCATGACGAAAACAATAGGGAGATTGTTCTTATGGGGAAAGGAATAGGATTTCAAAAGAAGGTTGGAGACGAAGTAGCTGAGGATAAGATTGAAAAGAGATTCGTTTTGGATAGTGAAGATGAAGTTGGTAAGTTTAGTGAATTGATTGAAATGATTCCACATAATTATTTGAATCTTTCTGTAGACATTATTTCATATGCACAGCAGGTTATGCCTAAAAGATTAAGTCCAAGTATATATATTTCATTGACGGATCATATTAATTTCTTGCTTGAACGGTCAACCAAAGGAGAATTATTTGAAAATCCTTTATTTAATGAGATTAAGAGCTTTTATCCTAGTGAATATTTGGTTGGTGAAAAGGCACTGGAACTTATTGAGAGTGAGGCAGGAATAAAATTGCCACAAGATGAAGCTGCATCTATAGCACTTCATTTTGTAATTGCAGAGTACAATATGGGAATGAGTGATACAGTTAATGCTACAACAATGATTAGGGAATGTATCAGTATTGTTGAAAAAGAATTAGGTATAAAACTTGATGAATTGGGTTTACACTGCTCAAGGTTTATAACACATTTGAAATTCTTTGCACAACGTATGTTTGCTGGAGAATTGTTGGACAATCAGGATCAGGAATTTTTAGATATGATTATTAATAAGTATCCTAAGGAATATGATGTAAGTGAGAAAATAAGTCAGTTTGTACAAAGTAAATATGGATATGATATTCCTAAAGAGGAAAAAGTATATTTGGCAGTTTACATTAAACGTATTCAGCCACATATTGAAATATAAGCGATAGGAGGATTATTAAATGTTTGATTTTTTGAAAAAAAAAGTGGTAGCGCCTGATGATATTTTGGTAGCACCAATAAAAGGAATGGCTGTTCCAAGTTCAAGTATTAACGATCCAACATTTGGTGAGGAAATGTTAGGAAAAGGAATGGCAATTGAGCCTAGTGAAGGAAAACTATATTCCCCAATAGACGGAAGCGTGGCAGTAGTTATTGATACAAAGCATGCTCTAAGTATTGTTTCAGATAATGGAGCAGAAATATTAATGCATGTAGGTCTTGATACTGTAAAATTAAAAGGAAAGTATTTTACACCTAAAGTTAGTGTAGGAGACAAGGTTAAAAAAGGAGATTTGATTTTAGAGTTTGATATTGATGCACTTAAAGGTGAAGGATTTGATGTAATTACCCCTATTATAATCTGCAATTCTGACATCTATAAAGAAGTGAAAACAAATGTTGGTCAGGAAGTTAGTGTGGGTGACACAATAATTGAACTTACAAAATAAAGTAAATAAAGTCCTAAAAGACGGGATTTTAAAAATAATATTATAATAATGAGAAAGGAGGATGTTTTTCATGATGAAATATCTTCAAAAATTAGGAAAGGCATTAATGCTTCCAGTAGCCGTACTTCCAATATGCGGACTTTTAATGGGTATCGGTTACGCTTTATGTCCTGGAGCAATGCAGGGTGGTGATATCAAAGGAGTTATTCCTTTGATTGGTTTATTTTTGGTTAAGGCCGGTGGTGCTTTAATTGATAATATGGCACTTTTATTTGTAATCGGTGTTGGTGTTGGTTTATCCAAGGATAATGATGGTACAGGTGGTGTTGCAGCATTAGCATCATGGCTAATGATAACAACATTATTAAACACAGGATTTGTTACAACTATTATGCCGGCAATTGCTGAAAATGCTAATAAGACATTGGCATTTGACAAGATTGTAAACCCATTTATCGGTATCTTGGCAGGTATTATTGGTTCAACATGCTATAACAAGTTTAAAGATACTAAATTACCTGATTGGTTATCATTCTTCAGTGGTAAGAGATGTGTAGCCATTGTAGCAGGAGTTGTTTCAATTCTTGTATCAGTAGTATTATTATTTGTATGGCCATTAGTATTCGGTGCACTTATTGCTTTAGGTGAAGGAATCGTTAAATTAGGTGGTGTTGGAGCAGGTTTATATGCATTCTTTAACAGATTGTTAATTCCAACAGGATTACATCACGCACTTAACAATGTATTCTGGTTCGATACAATCGGACTTGGTGATTTAACAAACTTCTGGGGTGGTAAGACTTCAGCAGATGTAAGCTGGTCACTTGGTATGTATATGTCAGGTTTCTTCCCATGTATGATGTTTGGTGTTCCGGGTGCAGCTTTAGCAATGCTTCACTGTGCAAAGGATAATAAGAAGAAAGTAGCAGCAGGTCTTTTACTTTCAGCAGCAATTTGTGCATTCGTATGTGGTGTTACAGAACCATTTGAATTTGGTTTTATGTTCTTAGCACCTGTACTTTACTTAATTTATGCTATCCTTTACGGTATCTTTACAGTAATTACATATTATGTAGGATTTAGAGCAGGATTCTCATTCTCAGCAGGTTGTACAGACTTAGTATTCTCATCAACACTTCCTGCAGCATCAAAGACATGGTTAATCATTCCTTTGGGAATTGCAGCATTTATAGTATTCTATGTAGTATTCAGATTTGCAATTACAAAGTTTGACCTTAAGACACCAGGTCGTGAAGATGACGATGTTGAAGCTGAAAAACAGGCAGAACTTGGAAATAATGATTATACACAGGTTGCTTCTATTATATTAGAAGGTATCGGTGGAAAAGAAAATGTTGTTGAAATTGATAACTGCATTACAAGACTTCGTCTCGAAGTAAAAGATAATACAATCGTAGATGAAAAGAAGATTAAATCAGCAGGCGTAGCAGGGGTTTTAAGACCAGGAAAGAATAATGTTCAGGTTATTATTGGAACAAAAGTACAGTTTGTAGCTGATGAATTTAAGAAACTTTGTAAATAATTTAATTATATTTAAATCAAAGGGGTGTCTGTTAAGACATCCCTTTGAGATTTTTAGAATAAGCTTCTTGTGGCAAAATCAAGAAAAAAATAAAACTATTAATATAAACAAAGGGAGGATTAAATGTTTAAAGTAGTAAAGGACCATCCAAAAGTTTTTTGGGCAATAATAATTTTAATAATATTAGTGAGCATTTTATCTGTTTATGAAAAACAAAAGTATAAAGCTAATCCATATGAGAACCAGATTGGAAATCCTCCGAGGGAAGATAAGGTATTTAATGATACATATTATTATGAAAAACTTAGTGATAATGAGAAAAAGGCTTATGAAAAAATAAAAGAGGCAATTATAAATTTTAAAGGTGGAGAACTTTATTTTGATAATCCACTTAACGGAACAGAATATTCAAGGGTAACTCAGGCTTTGTATTGCGGAGAAGATGATTTGTTTTATGCAATGGTAAATGTCCCTATGACAGAAAAAAATCAAAGTATTAGTTCTATAACAAAAAATATTACTGATATAAAAGAAAAAAAGATTGTAAAATGTTTAATTTTATTATACCCGGCAGAAGGTTTAAATGAGCAGGGTAATATTGATGATGACGGATATGTAAATAATCTTGATCAATTAAAGAAACCATTAGAAACAATAGATGAAACAAAAAAGAAAAAAGTTTTGGATATGAAACAGAAGGCAGATAAAATACTTAATAAAGTAGTGGAAGAAATTCCTAAAGAATATGGCAAAAAACAGACAATTGATTATTTCCTTAAATGGATGGATGATAATTTGACTATGGATAATGAAATGATGGAAAGCTCTGACAGTGTTTCAAAAATGACGGAAGCTTTTGAAAAGAATTACTTTGAGGGATGCACATCATGTGTGGTTAATGGAAAGGCTATTGCAACAGGATATAGCAAGGTGCTTGCAAGATTGTGCAATAAGGCAGGAATATCGGCTCATATAGTTTTAGGTAATTGGAAATATTCAGGAAGTTATACTTTGGTTAAGGTAGACTTTGCAGGAAAACAGGTTTATATAGATGCGTCAGGATATAAAAAAGATGACCTTTGGAACCAGAGATATATTAGTGAAACTTTAATGGCAAGAAATTTGTCTGTTACAGATTTGTTCAGCGAAGAAAACGGAACAAAATAGAATAAAAAAAATATATTAGGAGGAATCAGTTATGAGAATTTATGTAGGTGAGGATTATAAGGGAATGAGCAGAAAAGCAGCAAATATCATTTCAGCTCAGATTATTTTAAAGCCGGATAGTGTTATGGGACTTGCTACAGGCTCCACTCCAATTGGAATTTATGATCAGCTTGTAAAATGGTATGAAAAAGGTGATTTGGATTTTTCAAGTGTTGTATCAATTAATCTGGATGAATACAAAGGATTATCAGGAGATAATGACCAAAGTTACAGATATTTTATGAACAAACATTTATTTGACAGAATAAATATTAAGAAAGAAAATACCTATGTTCCAAATGGATTGGAACCTGATTCAAAAAAGGCGTGTCAGGAGTATAACGACATAATAGAAAAGTTTGGTGGAATTGATATGCAGTTATTAGGACTTGGTCATAACGGACATATTGGATTTAATGAACCGGGAGAGGCTTTTGAGAAGGAAACTCATTGTGTTGACTTAACGAAGAGCACAATTGAAGCAAATAAGAGATTTTTTGAAAGAGAGGAAGATGTGCCAAAACAGGCATATACAATGGGAATAAAATCTATTATGCAGGCAAAAAAAATTATAATAGTTGTATCGGGAAAAGATAAGGCAGATATAGTGAAGAAAGCCTTTTTGGGACCTGTAACACCGGAAGTTCCCGCATCAGTATTACAACTTCACAATGATGTAACGTTAGTGGGAGATAAAGAGGCTTTGGCAGGAATCCTATAATAAGTTGTAATTATATCAAAGAAAATTACAAAAGAGTGAAAGAAATTAAGAGGTATTAAAGATGATTATAAAAAATGGATTAGTATTTAATGCAGAGGGTAGATTTGAAGAAAAAGAAGTATATGTTGAAGATGAAAAAATATCTAAGACAGGTGAAGGAGAGATAATTGATGCAACAGGTTTATATGTAATACCGGGTCTTACAGATATTCATTTTCATGCATGTGTAGGATACGATTTTTGCGATGGAACAAAGGAGGCTATTTCAAAAATGGCTGAATATGAATTGAAAAACGGCATTACAACCATTTGTCCTGCCTCAATGACTTTTTCGGAAGAAAAATTAAGTGAAATTTATAAGACAGCAAGAGATTATGATGGAAAAGAAGGAGCAGAACTTGTTGGAATAAACATGGAAGGCCCTTTTATTTCAATGGAAAAGAAGGGAGCACAAAATCCGAAATTTATTCATAAACCTGATGCAGATATGTTTTACAGATTGCAGGAAGCAGCAGGAGGACTTATTAAATTAGTAGATATTGCACCTGAAACAGATGGGGCAATTGAATGCATAAAGGCTATTAAAGATGAGGTTAGAGTTTCAGTAGCACATACGGCGGCAGATTATGATGAGGCAAAGCTTGCTTTTGATAATGGAGCAAAACATGTAACACATTTATATAATGGAATGAATGATTTCTACCATAGAAGTCCGGGAGTTATAGGAGCAGCATGTGACAATGAAGATGTGACAGTGGAATTGATTGTGGATGGTGTACATAGCCATCCTTCAACGGTTAGAACAACATTTAAAATGTTTGGAGATGACAGAATCATAATGATAAGTGACAGTATGATGGCTTGTGGATTAGATGATGGTCAATATACACTTGGAG
>OJNQ01002467.1_pt1 | contig 11908 bp, 12 predicted proteins | sample 1597621 | NCBI WGS metagenome assembly OJNQ01 (sample SAMEA2452137, study PRJEB22498) | human gut metagenome | reverse complement strand
AAGGACGTGTCCTGCGTCTGCCGCTAGCCATGCCGGGAATCAACGACCGGATCACCGCTTTCCGCTACGAAGGCTACAAAGTGACCAACTATGAAATGGAAAGTGCAGCTATCACAGGCCTTTGTAACCTTTTGGGGCATCGGGCCGCCACCATCTGCCTGATCATCGCCAACCGGATAAACGGAGATGCCTCCGCCGATTACCACAGCTATATGAATAAACTGATCCGCTATACCCTGGAAAAATTAAGCTAAAAGCTATAGGCTATAAGCCTTTTGCTTTTAGTATTTAGCATTTCATTTTTTACTTTATATTATGATTCAACGTATTCAATCTCTTTTTTTGCTTTGTACAGCAATTGTGACCGGGCTGTTATTTTTTATGCCGGTTGCTTCCATTGTAGTTCCGAATAATTTTACCTATGCGTTTTATACGACAAAAGTGGTACAGGCCGGAAGTCCGTGTGTATTCATCACCTGGAACTGGATGTCATTGATCCTGAATGCCCTTATTACCACATTGGCAGTAGTCACTATTTTCATTCATCACAAAAAATCCAAGACGGTGAAACCGACTCTATTTCTGCAATTGCGTCTTTGTATTGTCAATATTGTGCTTCAATTGGGGTTAATCGTCCTGATGTGGCTACAAGTACGTCAACGTAGCAACGAACTCAATGCCGAATGGTTTGCCGATATCAGTTTTATCTTTCCACTGATCGGTGTGATCTTCACGTGGCTGGCTATCCGGGGAATTGTGAAAGATATCACCTTACTGAAATCGTTCGACCGGATTCGGTAAACGATACCGCTACAGCCCATAACAGCTGTAGTGGCCATTGGAAAACGGAAAATCTAAATCGTAAACTATAACATTTCCTTAATCTAAATCGTATGTTCAAAATTTGTTGTGCTAGTTTATTTCTTATAGCGATAACTTTTATCAAAGTTTCTGCTTGTACTAATTTCTTACTCACCCGGGGAGCCACTCAGGACGGATCGACGATGATCACCTATTCGGCCGACTCTCACGTATTGTATGGAGAACTTTATCATTGGCCTGCCGGTACCTGGCCTGCCGGAACGATGATGGATATCTATGAATGGGATACCGGTAAATATATGGGTAAAATCCCGCAGGCTGCCCAGACTTACAACGTAATCGGTAATATGAACGAATATCAATTGGCTATCGGTGAAACGACATACGGCGGACGTAAAGAACTGGAAAGTCAGCCGGGAGCTATTATCGACTACGGAAGTCTGATCTATATCACCCTGCAACGCGCTAAAAATGCCCGGGAAGCCATTGTCGTGATGACCGATCTGGTAGAGCGATACGGTTATGCCAGTTCAGGCGAATCTTTCTCCATCAGTGATCCTGATGAAGTATGGATTCTCGAAATGATCGGTAAAGGCGAAGGCGAAAAAGGAGCGGTATGGGTGGCCCGGATGGTCCCCGACGGTTATGTTTGTGCACATGCCAACCAGGCACGGATCACCACCTTCCCCCTGGAAGGAAAAACTTCCATTTCATCCGACCAGATGAAAAAAATCTATGATAAAGAAATTACAACGGTATATGCAAAAGATGTGATTTCTTTTGCCAAACAAAAAGGCCTTTATCCCCAGGACGGGAAAAATGCCGATTTCAGTTTTTCCGATACTTATGCTCCGGTAGATTTCAGTGGTGCCCGTGCCTGTGAAATCCGGGTATGGGCGTTCTTCAATGCTGTAAATCCCGATATGGCTCAGTACTGGAACTATGCCAAAGGGAAAATCGAACGTGACGGTAAAGGCTATGCGACAAACCGGATGCCCCTGTGGGTTAAACCGAACCGGAAAGTGGATGTACTGGAAGTCATGGATTTTATGCGTGATCACCTCGAAGGCACCGAACTGGATATGAGTAAAGATCCGGGAGCCGGTCCCTACGAATGCCCTTACAGATGGCGGCCGATGAGTTTCGAAGTCGATGGTAAAGAATATGTTCACGAACGGGCTACAGCCACCCAGCAAACCGGTTTTACCTTTGTGTCACAAAGCCGCAGTTGGTTGCCGGATGCAGTAGGCGGTATCCTTTGGTTCGGTGTGGACGACGCTGCCAGTACCGTGTATTTCCCCATGTATTCCTGCTCCACCCGTGTTCCTCACGCTTATGCAGTCGGCAACGGCAGCATGATGGAATTCACCGATCAGGCAGCTTTCTGGGTTTTCAATCAGGTGACTAATTTCGCTTATACCCGTTATAATGCTATTCATCCGGAAATCCGGGAAAAACAAAAGGCTTTGGAATCCCAATACAAAACGTTTGTCGAAGGAATAGACTCCGGAGCTAAAGCACTATTCGACAAAGATCGTGCAGCAGCAATAGAATTCCTGACCGATTTCTCCTGCAATACCGGTAACCACCTGGTAGACACCTGGAGAGATTTCTACGGTTATCTTTTCTGCCGCTATATGGATGGTAATATCAAAACTGCGGTCCCGGGCGAAAAAAATCCTAAAGTAGAACAACCGCAACTACCCGAATGGTACCTCCGCACCATCATCGAAAAGGCCGGAGACAAACTACAGGTCATCGAATAAAAGGAGGAAAGGTAAAAGGTATAAAGTATAAGGTAAAAGATGGATTTCTCTCCATTTTACCTTTTACTTTTTACCTTTCTTAGGGTAAGTATTCGGATTGGATATTTTTCATCGCCGCAAAGAGGTTGCCTTTTACGTGGGGAGATAAAGCTTCCATCTGTCGGATAATTTCAGCTACGGCATGACGGTTCGTCGCTCGTTCATGAGGACAATTCTTTTTCTGCTTTTTAAAATTCCGGTAGGCAGCATACCGGGTAGTTTCTTCATCGGTAAGATAGATAAAAGGACGGATCAGGGTAAACGTACGATCGAACATAGCCAACTTCGGTGGCATACTGGCAATCGTACCGTTAAACATCATACTCATCAGCAGACTCTCGATGGCATCGTCCCGGTGGTGTCCCAAGGCCAATTTATTACATCCGTATTCTTTCGCAATCCCGAACAAGGTCTTCCGGCGATTCCACGAACACACAAAACAGACCGGTTTACCGGAATCTTCTTTTACAGCAGTAGCAATCGTACGATGTATAAACTCTACTCCCAGCTGTTCACAAAATTGCCTTACATACTCACCGTCGACTTCGTAAGCGACATTTTCCACAGCAATATGAGCAGCCACAACCGTATAATTTTGTTTCGGATCACGGGCCCGCAATGCCAATACTTCCAATAAAGCCAAAGAATCCTTTCCTCCGGAGACTCCGACCAATATTCTATCACCCGGTTCGATCAGCTCATAATCATAAATGGCTTTTCCCGCCTTCCGGAAAAAATCCCGCATAAACAATTTTTCTTTCTTCTTGTCTTCCATTTCGTTCACTTACCAATAAAAACATATCGCCACAAAGTAAAAAGAAATTTCGCTCCCCGGCAATAGTCATCCGTACATTTACAGTAAGCTCTTCCATCGTCCCGGATTACAATCCGGTTAAGTGGAATTTTATCCGAAATACTGTAACAAAATCGTAATAATATTGTAACACTGGTGTAGCAACCACTTATTAATATTGCATTGTAAAAAACTAATCGTCAAAGACATGAACAAGTTAATCATTATCGCATTAGCACTCAGCCTGGCAGCTTGTGGCCATTCAAAGAAGAAGACCTCGGACCACAAAAGTAATATAGATCTGACAGCAGCAGGAGCCACTTTCCCGCTCCCCTATTACAATCTGGCTTTTAAAACCTATAAAGATTCTACCGGGGTATCGGTGACCTACGGCGGAATCGGCAGCGGTGGAGGTATACGCAGCCTGAAAGACCGGATCGTAGATTTTGCAGGCAGCGATGCTTATCTTTCTGAAGCAGAAATGGCGGAAATGCCGGCCCCGGTTGTACATATCCCGACTTGTATGGGTGCTGTCGTTATGGCTTACAACCTACCCGAAGTAAAAGAGCTGCAATTGACAGGTGACATGATCGCCGACATCTTCCTAGGCAAAATCACCCGTTGGAACGATCCCCGTATTCAACAAGTAAATCCGGGAGTTACCCTTCCCGACAAAGCGGTCAGCCCGGTATATCGCTCCGACGGTAGTGGTACCACCTATGTCTTCAGTGATTACCTGACAAAGATCAGTGCTCCGTGGGCAGAAAATATCGGAACCGGAAAAGCATTGAAATGGCCGGTAGGTATTGCCGCCAAGGGAAATCCAGGCGTAGCCGGGACAATCAGTCAAACTCCGGGGGCGATCGGTTATATCGGTTCGGAATACGCTTTTGCCTTGAAAATACCGGTAGCCAAACTGCAAAACAAGGCCGGAAATTTTGTAGCCCCCACAACCGAAAGCATCTCTGCTGCCGCAGATATCGAAATGCCGGCCGATACCCGCACCATGATCACCGACTCGCCGGTAGCCGATGCCTATCCGATCAGCTGCTTTACCTGGATTCTCCTTTATCAGGAACAAGCCTATAAAAACCGGCCTGAACCCCTGGCCCAAGCTACGGTGGAGCTGCTGAATTGGTTAACGAATCCGGAAGCCCAGGATATAACGACAAAAGTACATTATTCTCCCCTGCCGGCTTCGACAGTGAAAAATGCCAAACAAATCCTGAAAACCATCACTTATAACGGTCAACCAATCCTAAAATAATATGCGTGATTATATTTTCAAACGGCTGTTATTTCTCTGCTCTTTATTGGTTCTGCTGATTTGTGGGGGAATGGTCTATTCCCTCGTAAGCGGGGCAGTACCGGCCTTTGAAAAATTCGGATTCTTTCATTTCATTTCTTCCGTAGAATGGGATCCCCGGCCCGGTAATGAGCAATATGGCGCCTTGGCATTCATCACGGGAACCATTATGACCTCATTTTTAGCCCTGGTATTTTGTATTCCGTTTTCTTTACCTGTGGCTTTATTCACCGGCGAATATTTCCGGGGTACCCGGGCAGCCACGATCATCGGTTCGGTCATCGACCTGCTGGCCGGTATCCCTTCGATTGTATACGGTTTGTGGGGATTTTATACCCTCCGCCCCTTCATGGTCGATTTACAGCTGTCGGAACAGGGGTTCGGCATATTCACCGCAGCGGTCGTATTAGCCGTCATGATCATCCCTTATGCCTCTTCACTGAGTGCCGAATTTATCTCTATGGTTCCCAAAGAATTGAAAGAAGGGGCCTACAGCCTGGAGGTACACGTCTGGATGTGATCCGGCGGGTGATTTTCCCGGTCGCAGGTTCCGGAATATTCGCCAGTTATATCCTGGCCTTAGGAAGAGCATTGGGAGAGACGATGGCAGTCACGATGCTGATCGGCAATACCAATATCCTGCCTACGTCTTTCACTTCTACCGGCAACACGATGGCCAGTGTCATCGCCAACCAGTTCGGAGAAGCCGACGGCCTGAAACTCAGTTCCCTGATCGCTATCGGTCTATTGCTATTCCTCATCACCGCTATCATCAATTTCATCGGTAAGATGATTATGAAAAAATTAAGCTGACATGATACAACGCCCTATTACATCTTATCATTCAGGCTGGCGCAAAGCCAAGGACAGGATATTTTTCTGGCTGGTTTGCCTGTTCTCTGCTTTAACGGCCGTCCCGTTAGTAGTCATCATCTGGGAAGTGGTCCGGAAAGGATACAAACAGATCAACCTGAATTTCTTCACCGAGACAGCCCCCAGTACCCTGGATGCCATGTTAGCGAAAATCAACGGAGAAATCATTCCCGGAGGAATCGCCAATGGAATCACAGGCACATTACTTATGGTGGTACTGGCCTCCGTTATCGCAATCCCGACCGGTATTATGGGTGGAATTTACTTATCGGAAAAACCCAAAACCTTATTTTCTCATGTGATCCGTTTTCTGACCGACCTCCTGCAAGGCACGCCGTCGATCGTCATCGGTATCATCGCTTATGCCTGGGTTGTCGTTCCTTTGAGTAGTTATTCCGCTTTGGCAGGTAGTGTCGCTCTGGCTATTATGATGTTACCCTTAATCATACGCTCGACAGAAGAGACCCTGAAACTTCTCACGACAAGCCTCAAAGAAGCCGGTCTTGCGCTAGGAGCCTCCTATACGAGTGTTATCCTGAAGGTCCTGGTTCCCTCAGCTTTCGGCGGACTGTTCACCGGTACTTTACTAGCCGTGTCGAGAGTGATGGGCGAAACAGCCCCCCTGATGCTAACCGCCCTCGGTAGTACAGCGATCAACTGGGATATTCTGGATCCGACCAGTGCAGTCCCCTTGCTCATCTGGGAATTTTATAACGACCCGAACCTGGCCGATATGATCTGGAGTTGTTCTTTATTTCTATTACTATTGATTCTGGTGATGAACATCATCGCTAAAAATGTCGCCCGGAAATGGAAAATTTAATTTATAACAGTCCTACTACATCATGCAAATAGATCATCCGATATTACAATTTAAAAATGTCAGTATTTCCTATACTCCCGGGAAAAATGCCGTCAATCATGTCAATGCCGATATTAAAAAGAATCGGATCACAGCCATTATGGGGCCCTCGGGATGTGGCAAAAGTACCTTATTGCGTGCCATCAACCGCATGCACGAATTATATCCGGACATCAGGATCAGCGGAGAAATTCTGATGGACAACCGCAACATTTTAAAGATGAATCCCATGGAGGTCAGGCGTATGGCGGGCATGGTATTTCAGCGCCCTAATCCTTTTCCCACTATGAGTATTTTCGATAATGTGATCGCCGGTTACAAACTCAATGGCATCCGCCTGAAGAAAAAAGAAAAAGAAGAAATTGTAGAGACTTGTCTGACCAACGTCGGGCTGTGGAATGAAGTGAAAGACGCTCTGTTCAAGAAAGGCACTTTCTTATCAGGAGGTCAGCAACAGCGGCTATGCATTGCACGGGCCCTGGCCTTAAAACCGGAAGTATTACTGATGGACGAGCCGACCTCCGCCCTCGATCCTATCGCCACCAACCGGATCGAAGAATTGTTACTCGAGCTGAAAAAAGAATTTACCATTATCATCGTCACCCACAACATGTCGCAAGCTGCCCGTATTTCAGACTATTCGATGTTTATGTATCTCGGCGAACTGATCGAATACGACAAAACCCGGATTATGTTTACCAATCCCCGGGATAAACGGACCGAAGAATATCTGACCGGACAATTCGGATAAACCGATGTAAAAAACAAAAAAAATAATTCCTATTATGCCAACTTTAAAAGAAAAAGTATTCAGCCGGATAACCGAAGATTTTCAGGTATTAGCAAAGATTGTCATCCGCCAGCTGAATCTGACCAAGCAATTAATGGACGACAACCACAAAGAGGAGATATATACAGAGATCAACAATAACGAACGGATCATCGACAGTATAGAGGTCAAAATCCGCAACGAAGTGATCAATATGATCGTGCTTTACAGTCCGCGGGCCACGAATCTGAGGATGATCATCTCTTACTACGATATGACCGCTTATCTCGAACGGATCGGAGATCTGATTCTGAATGTTTCCCATTTCATGAAAAAAATAGCAGTCGACGACTGTCTGTTCACAACCTATAAAAAGGATTTACTAAAGATGCTCTCACTCACTGAAAGTATGACACAAAATGCTATATTTGCTTTTACATGTGAGGATATCCAGTTAGCGAAAGAAACGATCGAGACGGATGACCAGGTCGACGAACTGCATCATTTTATCGGCCAGCATCTCCCGACACAATGTTTCGATAAGATATTATCGCAACAAGAAGTAACGGATGCCCTATGCATCAACAGCATGGCCTATAACATCGAGCGGATCGGAGATAATGCGACCAATATTGCAGAAGCCGCTATTTACCTGATCGAAGGAAAGAATATCAAACATTGGCCGAAACCGGACGAAGACCTGCTACTGGCAGGAAGTGAAGGTTAAAAAATGAGAAAAGAATAATGAACGATTTTGAATGACAAAATATATGGAACGGAATAAAATATTAGTAGTCGACGATGAAGAAGATTTATGTGAAATCCTTCAATTCAATCTGGAAAGTGAAGGTTTTGCAGTAGACATCGCAAATTCAGCCGAAGAAGCCTTAAAACTGCTGACCGATGAACATGAACTAATTCTACTGGATGTCATGATGGAAGGTATGTCCGGATTCAAAATGGCCGAAAAAGTCCGCAAAGAAATGCATATGAATACCCCGATCATCTTCCTGACCGCTAAGGATACCGAAAACGATATGTTGACCGGATTCAGTATCGGCGGAGACGATTATATCGCCAAACCCTTCTCGATCAAAGAAGTTGCCGCCCGGGTAAAAGCAGTATTGAAAAGGGCCGGTAATATCGCACTACCGGAAAAAAAGAAAACGATCGAAATCGGAGAACTCACTCTGGACCTCAACAGCAAGACCGTATACCTCAATGAGCAGCAGATCCTTTTAACCAAAAAAGAATTCGAAATACTCAGTATGATGGCCAAAGCTCCCAACCGGGTCTTTTCACGGGAAGATATTCTGGGCAAAGCCTGGCAAGAAGACGGCTATGTATTGGAGAGAACGGTAGACGTCCACATCACCCGGCTCAGAAAAAAACTCGGAGCTTTCGGTAAACATATCGCCAACCGTTCGGGGTACGGTTACTGCCTGGAATGCTGAAAAGGCTAAAGGCTTTAAGCTAAAAGCCTTCAACTCCTGGTCCACAATTTTCAGCTTTCAGCCTTTAGCTTATAGCTTTTTTTTAGCTTTTTACCTTTAACCTTTTACTTTTTACTTTTTTATGCACTTTACTTATAAAAAGAAGATTTTCCTGTATTTTCTGATTGTATTTACCATATTTACAGTCATCATCGTTGCAGTGCAACAGAACAGGGAGAAAATGTATAAGTCAGAGAACTTCAAAGCCAGTCTCAATGCTTATGCAGAAATCATCGCCAACTATGTCGATAGTCACCGTCTGATCGCAGATAAACGGCTGGATTCGTTAAATAATTTGCTTCCCTTACTCCCCCGAGGATTACGGGTAAGCATTATCGACCGCCAGGGAAAAGTGCTTTACGACAACGATATCGACGAGGAAGAAACGGTAGAAAATCACTTGTCCCGACCGGAAATAGCACAAGCATTAACCCAAAGCAACGGTACGAATATTCGTAAATCGGAGACTACCGGTATCGATTATTATTACGATGCCCGCCTTTTCAACAACTATTTCGTACGGGTAGCTCTACCTTATACCGATCAGGTACAGAATATCCTGAAAGCTGACGAAATCTTCACTTATTTCATTCTGCTCTTGTTTTTTACTACCCTGATTTCTTTGTTATATCTGGCAGATCGTTTCGGGAAAGCCGTATCCGGCCTGAACGAATTTATCATCACGGCCGAACACAGCCAACCGGATTACGACAAAATCGATTTCCCCGATACCGAACTGGGAGAAATCGGTCATAAGATCGTCGACAACTACAAGATGCTGAAAAAGAGCAAAGATCAGCTCAATCAGGAAAGGGAAAAACTGTTACGCCACTTTCACCATTCCGATGAAGGTATTTGTATTTTCTCGGCAGATCACAAAAAGATATATGCCAACACCCATTTCATCCAATATGTAAACACTATTTTAGACGAACCTACCTTTGATGTAGATCATATTTTCCAGGCACCTGAATTCAAAGAAGCCGAATTTTTCCTGCAAAAGAACACACCGGTCAATCCTCAGGCCAAATCGATTCCGATCTGGCAAGGAAAAATTGCCAAAAACGGGAAACATTTCGCTGTGAGATTACTTATTTTCTACGACAACAGTTACGAAATCACGTTGAACAACGTCACCTCGGCAGAAAAAAACAGGCTGCTGAAACAAGAGATGACCAATAATATCGCACACGAATTAAAAACTCCGGTCAGCAGTATCCGCGGTTACATCGAAACTATTCTCGAACAGGAACACCTGGAACCTGTCAAGCAGAAATTTTTCCTGGAGAGGGCTTATATTCAAATTCTTCGCTTATCCGAATTAATTCGCGACGTGGCTTTGATCACCAAGACCGAAGAAGCCTCCGACCTATTCGAGAAAGAAACGATCAATATCCGAACGACCATCGACGAAGTGACCACCGACCTGGAAGTATCCTTACAACACAATCACATCGTCGTTCACAATCATATCGGCCCGAAAGTTGAAATCGAAGGTAACCATACCCTACTTTATTCCATTTTCAGGAACCTGATCGACAATGCGATCAACTATGCCGGAGAAAATATCACGATCGGTATCGACAATTATATGGAAGACAGCGAATTTTACTATTTTTCATTCTACGATACCGGCCGGGGAATCGAAGAAGAACACCTGGAACGTATTTTCGACCGTTTCTACCGGGTGAATCAAGGCAGAAGCCGGAAAACGGGCGGATCGGGTCTGGGCCTCTCCATCGTAAAAAATGCCGTATTGTTTCACAAAGGCCAAATCACGGCTAAGAACCGGAAAGACGGTGGATTAGAGTTCATTTTTTCTTTGAGAAAAAAATTATTTTAACTTTCAGGCCACGCAACCTTTTTAGTTAGTTTTCATCTTTATAACAGAAAACAACTAAAAATAAAAACATGAAAAATAAACATTTCAATCTAACTTCGGGGATCGTTCTTATCCTGATCCCCCTTGTTTTTTCCTTCACCGGTTGCAAGGATGATTATGAAACCTATTATGAAGGTTATGGCCTGGTCAGTAAATCAGGCGACGAAAAGTTTACCGTCAAGCTAGACGATGGTTATCTGCTCTATCCCCGGGAATATTACTTCAATCCTGAAAAACTGAACGACAGTACCCGTCTACGGATACGATTCAACATTCTGGAAGAACAGGATACGAATTTATATGCCCGGATTGTCTATGCCGACACAATTCTGACCAAATCCATTCTTCCGTACGACGAAACGATTTTGGACAGTGTCGGAAACGCTCCGGTAAAGATCGTCAATTCCTGGTTCGCTCATGGATTCCTGAACTTTGAGTTTATGTTTGCTGCCCATCTGAATCCCAGTACAGGCAAAACACATATGGTAAATTTATTACAATGCCCCACCGAAGACGACCGCCTCATCTTCGAATTCCGGCACAATGATTTCGGAGATTCCCGGGATAAACTCTATTTCGGTACAGTTTCTTTCCCCATACAGAAGCTCACCGAAGGCTATGAAAAACCGATAAAAATGATCGTCAAATATAACGATTCGGCCAATACAACGCGCAGCATCGAACTGACTTACAAGTAATCGGAAAATCTCCAAAGATCGGTCATTGAACTTTGGGGATTTTCTTTTATCTATCAAAGTCTGAAAATCAGATTGACAATATTAGCCTCTTCTAAAAATTCATCTGAGTAGAAATACTGCTTGTCGAGAAAAAGCCAGGAGGTTTACCCTACGATAAAAGCAGGCAAAGAATCAAACGATCCTACCACAAAATAAAAATAAGACGATTTGTAACCTGACACTCAGAATTATAGTATCTTTCAAAAAAAAATCTCATTTATTATTCGCATTTTTAGAGTCAAAAATTTTGCAGTTAACAGAAAAAAAGCATACATTTGTACCCGCAAAAAGAAAGAGTTCTTTTACAATTAAGGGCAGTTACCAGAGTGGCCAAATGGGGCTGACTGTAACTCAGCTGGCGTAGCCTTCGGTGGTTCGAATCCATCACTGCCCACAAATTTTAAATTACAGCTATTAGAGATAGTTATTAGTTTAAAATTTGTTTATGCCTCCCCATTACGGATCGAAAAAGCATAGTGAGTCCGGCTAGTGTGTGAGGAACAATACATTTTGCGGAAATAGCTCAGTCGATAGAGCACTAGCCTTCCAAGCTGGGGGTCGCGGGT
>OJNQ01002463.1_pt1 | contig 11918 bp, 9 predicted proteins | sample 1597621 | NCBI WGS metagenome assembly OJNQ01 (sample SAMEA2452137, study PRJEB22498) | human gut metagenome | reverse complement strand
GCAGAAAGCAGGAGATTTTGTTAAAAAATCTCCTGCAAAATCAACAAAATTTAAACGCCAGTGGAATTTACTCTTGCACTGGAATTTACTTTTTCAAGTCAGTAGAAATTATAAAAAATAAAATTCTCTTTTGCCTTTCAAATGAAAGTTACGATTGCCCTTTGACATAGTAGGATTGTCATAATAAAACTTTATAACATTCTTATATTTTCCGCAATATAAAATTACTATTTTTTACATGCTTTTGCAAAAGCTAAACATATCTCGCTATCTGTTAACTCATCGTTTTCTCTGTAACAAAAACTAATAGTGTTATCATTAGCAAATTTCTCATAAAGGCTTGGTCTTAATATTTTTGTCTTATCCGCATTAAACACGGTTCTATGTTGTCCACTGGGATTTCTTCTTATTTTAAAACAACATCTAGAAAAATCATTGTCATTTTTATTTAATCGATTTATTATTTCTTGTTCTTCATCAGCAGACAATTTATCATTATCAACCTTTGGCGGAATTTTCGCATTAAGCAAGGAATAAAACTGTTTAAAAATATCTCCCAAATTTTCATTCCACTCAATACCAAAAAATTCACGTAACTTTTTGGCTCCAATATCAAAACCATATGGTGACACTTTAACTTGTAACACATGATTCTCATCTGTTGTGTCAATAAACGATAGCAATGCAATGTGATTATCAATTACCATTTTTAAATTTTCAATATCCTCAACCAAAACTACATAGTTTATATCTTTATATCTAAATGTAAATGCTGTAATGTGCCATTGCTTATCTTTCATATCTGAAATCAATGAATTCAAATTAAAAAATATTTCCATAAGTAATTTCTCCTTTTTTAATTTTATGTAAACATCTGTATTCATCGCAAAGAATGTAAGATATTTATTCTTTACTACCTTTTACTAAAAAAACATCTTCTGCTTGTACCCCAGACCTCAAATATAACTTAGGAATATTTTCTTCTGGTATACCTTCCAACATCAATTGCACAATTGCCTGTTTAAATGATACTGACAATGAATTACCAAATCCTATTGAAGAATACAATTGTGCTGCAAAAACACATGCTGCCTCATCATTTATAGTATCTGACATTCCGATTGCTGAATCTACATATTCCACTACGCTTTCTGCCTGTTTTTCAGAAAAACAGGCATTAAACACAACCAATCTGATAGAATCTGATGCGGTAGACATTGCAAGCGATATTGCTTCTTTAGATACATACTTACTCGTACCATCAGAATTAAGCAACACCAAATCTCCTGTATCTGTTCCATGTCCACTAAAATGTACTATTGTAGGATTCGTTTCATTTATGGCCTGTAAGATATCTGCCGACCTAGTAGCCCAACGGCTTTCAAAAACAACCGACTCACGATATTCAGACATTCTAATCCTTTGTTGAATTGTTCTTGCCTCTTCATCCAAACGCAATGGAATAGTGTTTATAGGATTCGCTGCTAAAAACAAAACTGTAATTTTTTCTGGAATTTCTTTTAATTTTTTTATCTCTTCCTGAATCTCATCCTGTATTTTACTTTGTTGTGTCAATGTCGACTGAATTAATCTTTTCTGCTTATCAGCTTCTAATATTCTCTTTTTTTCTTCTGCTTGCTTTTTCTTTGCAACTTTTTCTTCTTCATTACTACAATTCTTTTCAGCTGTAACTATTTCTTTCTCAACTTTTGCAATTTTTGTTTGAATTTCCCCACATTTTTTACGAATATCTGCAATATTTTTGTTAGCTCTATCAATCTCATTGAGTTTGGATTTAACAGTTGATTGATTTTTAGTTCTTCCAATAGCAGCTTTTGCAGAAATTATTTTTTTCTCTTGTGAAGTAATTTTGGTTTGTTCCTGTGCCAAACTTATATTTAACTTTGAAAGTTCCTCTTTCTTTTTTAATATTTGTTTTTTATAATATTCAATCTGTGCCATTTATTTCCTCTCTTTAAATGTTTTATTTACAGAAGCATGTCAGACTCTGACACACTTCTGTTTTCCCATAATACAGATGGCTCTTGCAAAACACCTTGTCCATCCATGCAATAAAATTGTATTTTACTTCAAACGTGTCACTCTTCCACAATATGGGCATTTTGATGGATTAGTTACTGGAATTAATTTTCTCCCACAACTACAAATATAATATTTATATTTGATTTTTTTCATAAATATGTCCTTTCTCTAAAGCTGAAAACCACGAGTTACTATATGTTATCACATTTTTAGAAAAAGACTGTATTTTTTAACCTTTCTAGACACAGATTTCATATTGCAATCAAGTATAAAGCGTGATACAATTATTTAGTGAATTATTTATGTATCGACGACTTGAGCTTCTGTCGTCCTACAGGACACCGAGTTGGCCCTCGGTGTTTTTCTTTTTCATATTTTATGTGTTATTTTACTCAAAGAATCTCTTGGGGTTACACCCAAATGCTCCTTCTAGTATTTTATTTACCAAATTCACTTTTGCTCTGGATGTTTTCCAATCGCTAAGTCTATGTAGATAACTTTTTGCATATTCATCTTTTGAAACAACCCACACTTGGTCTCTTCGAAACTCCCCATCCAGCAGCAACGGCTGATGAGTAGTACAAATTAATTGTGCATTATTTGGATTTGTACTTTCATCCATAAATAGCCATACTAGTTCTTTAGCTAATAAAAGGTGTAATCCATTTTCAATCTCATCAATTATAAGCACACCTCCTTCTTCAAGTACATCAAACAAATACGGTAAGGCTGTAAATAGTTTTACTGTTCCTAATGACTCATCAGCAAAAAATTTAATTGGCTTCCCCTCAATTTCTTCTCCATTACTATACATAGCATGCGTACTTTCTACTGCAACTGTTGTTTTCTTTACAATAACCTCCCTGTTTTCAAAATCATCTTCATCTACATTTTGATGTTCTACTTCAGACTCTTCGAAAGAAACTTTTATATCTCGAATTGTCGGGTCCGCTTTTCGCATAATCTCGATATATTTATGTAGTCTTTCATCAGAAAATGCTTTTTTCGAATTTTTAGGTTTTAATGTTGCTGCTGTCATACTCACAACCTGAATATCCATAATGGCATCATATATTTTCCCTGCTAAATCATTATTAAGTAGTGCAGCAGCAGATAAACATAAGGCTTCTTCTTTAACTACATTTTTATTACTTTCAAAACCTTTCAAATCAGATTTAAGTATAATATCTTTATATGATGTTGATTTTCTTTCCATAAGCTTTTCTGTTCGCTTATTTTTTTTAGTTAATAACTCATAAACAATCTTCTTTTGCAATAAAGAAAATTCATAACGGTATGTTATCCCTTCTATGACTATTTCTATTGCAAAGGATGTAGGTTTTTCTTTATATGCAGCGTCAAATGCAAATGTCGCCACAGGCTCACCTATTCCTTTAAATTGTGGCAACGATAATAATTTTGAATTATTCGTTGCTGTTATCATTGACCATTCAAGCAATCTATGTATCTCACGAATTATTTTACAAAAAAAAGTTTTTCCCGAACCATTGGCCCCATATATAAAAGAAACTTTATTAAAACTCATACCATTACATGTAAACTCTTTTTTTACCAATTCTTTTTTCCCAGAATCGATTTGTGTTGTAAATTCTACCTTGTTTGCAAATGAGGCAAAATTTTCTACAGATAGATATTTTAAAATGATATTATTCATTATATTTCCTCCTGTCGATTAGTATATTATCATGTTTATGCCTTATTGTCAATGTATTATTTTCATTTTTTCATCATCATTGTAGCTTTTCACTAATTAACTGATTATTTCTTTGTAATTGTCGCTATTTGGCTTTTAGCTTATTGATTTCCCATCTTCGTCTTCCCAATCGCATAATACAGCCTGTTCACATCTACCTTGAAAAGTTCAGCCAGCCTCTTTACATCTGGTTTATGTTCCATTTTCATATAAACAGATGCAACTTGCCTGCTTCCGTTCCTTTTCCAGTTCAATTTCACAGTCTCTTTTTTCCTCTATCTACTTTTTGTCTTTAGCATCCTCTATTACACTTTTTACTGTGTTGTAATCCATACATAACGCTCTTGCAATCTGTGTCATATTCTCCCCCTGTCTGTAATGCTCTATTATGTAATCCAAATGATTCTTTGTTTTCTCATAAAAATCGCTGTTCCTTGAGCCACTTCTTTTTTCTCTTCTTGGAATCTTTCTCTTTGCAATTTCGCTATACAGTCTTCTGTTGCTAATTCCTGTCTTTTCTATAATTTCCTTTACTGTATTACCACTTCTATACATTACGACTGCTGTTTCAATATCCGCAGCATTAAAGCTTTTCCCTATTGGAATCACTATAATGGTCTCATAAATTAAGACACTGAACACGACATTTCTTAATGAATCTGATATACTATAACCAACAAATGAAAGAAGATACTTATTATGTCAAGATCAAGAAGAAATTTCAGTGCTGAATTTAAAATCAACCTCGTACTCCAGCTGCTTAAAGGAGAAAAAGAACTTAATGTCCTTGCTGTTGAAAACGATATTCAACCAAATCTTCTTCGTAACTGAAAGAAAGAATTCCTTGCTAATGCTTCTCTCGCATTCGATAATAAGCGGGAAGATAATCTCCGGGAAAAACTTGCCGAAGAACGCAAGGAAAAAGCTGAATACGACAAAAAGGTCGGTCAACTTACTATGCAGGTTGACTGGCTCAAAAAAAAATCTGAAGAAGTTGTCGGACCTGACTACGAGAGTAAATTTAGTCCGAAACCTTTCGACGACTAAAGAATTGCCAGTTTCTACCGGTGCAAAGTTGCTTGGAATCAATCGTACCAGCGTATATTATGGCGGCATCCCCGTTTCAGAGGAAGAATTGGAATGCAAATCTATCATTGACCATCTGCATACGGATAATCTTACTTGGGGAGCCCGTCAGATGTCCGCTCAACTTAAACTGCGAGGTAAACTTCGAGGATATCAGGTTGGACACCGCAAAACGGGCAGATATATGCGTGAAATGGACATTACATACATTCCAATGAAGCACGGATTTCTTTACCTGACAGCCATCATCGACTGGTACAGCCGTTGTATCGTTGGCTGGGATGTTGATGATACTCTGGATACCACCATGGTCATCAACGCCTGTAAAAAAGCATTTAAAGTAGCTAAGCCGTTAATCATCAACTCGGATCAGGACAGCCAGTTTACCAGCGACAAATACATCGACTTTATTCGTAATAGCGGAATCCGTCAAAGCATGGATGGCAAAAGCCGATGGGCAGATAATATCATGATTGAACGCTGGTTCCGCAGCTTCAAGTATGAGGAAGCATATCTTACGGAGTATGCTAATCTCAAAGAAGCAAGAGAAGCCATCGGAAGGTATATCTACACCTATAACTTTGAAAGATGCCATCAGTCCATTGGGAACAAACGACCTGCCGAGGTATACTATCCGGTAATGCTTCTGGAGGCAGCCAGAGCAGCCGCATAATATAAAAATCCGGAAGATGCTTCACACATTTTCCATGTAACTCGTCAACATATCAGTTCAAGATAAAAATATCAAATTTTTATCTTGACAACTGAGCCATTATAACTGGTATTAGAATTGAAAAATTTTTTTACAAGTATGCTCCAAATGCTTTAATTTTCAATCTTTCAGGCTTTGCGGATGGTAAAGCAGTTTTCTACGTCTTTCTAAAGAACGACCTAAAAGAAAATGATGATTTGCTTAGTAGACTCTATGAACATGCATTAAATGGCGAATTTGCATTTTTAGATGATTACGTTCAAAAGTTCTTCATATACGACTTTGAGAAAAACTTAATTGCAACATCTACATCTAAGAAAGTGGGGTGATTGTATGAGCGTTTATAAAACAAAATTTTATGGCGAATATAAATTTTCAGATAATGCGACACCATACCTTTTGACTTATCTTAGTAAGTTTTTTAGAACAATTCACATTGAGCGAGATGTAGAAAAAATCAAAGAAAGCTACTATAACTGGAAAGACTACAGCTATTATGGTGATTTAGGATATGAAGGTGAATTATATGTTAATCCCGAAGACAAAAGCTACGGGAATAAGAATTTGATGGCAGTTACCAGATGGTGCCATTTTGCAATTGATAAAAGAGATGACGGAAATTTTCTTATCTGGAATGGCAACAAAAGGTTCTACCATTATGAAGCTTGGATTCAGTATATTATTGACCGATTTTTATAACCTCATAAGATAAAGCTTAACGGTGTAATGTTTGAAGTAGGTATTGGTTCTACAGATGCTAACTATATGGTTTTATATGAAAAACAGGCTCATTAAATATTATGCAAAAGACCCAAGAGAACTAGAACGGCTAAGGAATGATTTCAAAAATTCGGATATTATCCTTGACATTATGAATAAAATACCACCGCTGTCAAGTTTATAACTACAAGAAACCCCTGTATTGGGGCTTTTTGTAATTGTTCTTTCTTATACGTATATTAGAATTATTGAAAGCAATGTTGCAAATACCACTTATTATTATTCGATTAATAAAATGCTTGCATTTTCTGTGATTTTGAATATTATTAATATAACAGAGTTGCCCGATGCTTTTTGCAGAGGGGACCAGGCTGTGATTGAGTCCAGCCTTTTTATGTTAAGTGGGTTTTAGTTCACAATCGTTTTTGTTAGTATTTTATAACGTAGGTAATCTGATAAATATGATTTGAAATAAACAAAAAATTCACAATTTTTCTATTGTAATTTTGGTGGTAATGGCATATAATATAATTGCAGGTAGGGATACGCTGTATACTCATGATATCGAATTAGCGTTTAAGCGATATGCAATATCGTCGATCATGAGGCCACCATTTTGGTGGCTTTTTTTATTTTATAAATGAAATGAGGACTTTGTTATGAATATTTATATTTATTCAGATGAGTCTGGAGTTTTTGATAAAGAACACAATGATTATTTTGTTTTTGGCGGACTAATTTTTTTGGGAACAGAAGACAAAGAAAATTGGTCAAGAAAATATTCCAGTGTTGAGAGGATTCTTCGGGTGAATAAAGGGGTTGCAGCTGATTATGAATTGAAAGCAACACAAATTACTAATAAAGAAAAAGGAAAATTATTTAGGTCATTAAATGGATGTTATAAGTTCGGTGTTGTTATTCAAGAGAAGAACGTACTTGATAGAATATATCTGAGTAAGAAAGATAAGCAACGTTACCTTGATTATGCATATAAAATTGCTGTAAAAAGAGCATTTGAGAAGTTGATTCAAGATAGAATCATTACTCCGGATGAGGTTGAAAGATTATATTTTTATGTGGATGAGCATACAACGGCGACTAATGGCAGATATGAATTGAAAGAAGCGTTAGAACAGGAATTTAGGCTTGGAACATACAATTATAGATATGATACATATTATCCACCCATATTTATGAAAATGAAGGATGTTCAATTAGAATATTGTAACTCAAAATCAAAATTATTGGTTAGAGCGGCTGATATTGTCGCAAATAAAATATTCTTTTTGGCAAGAAATGAAAAACAAAAGGAATTGGAGGATATACAGAATCTTAATGTAATATACTTACCATAAACTAGGAGGAAGTGTTAATAATGAAAGTGCAATCGGTAGAAGACTTTTTTCAAAAGAGACAATCTGTTGAAAAATATAATGAAGATAAAATCAATAAACTGAAATGGGAATGTCCGGATGTATTATTCTCCTTTAGAGGAGTATATGCTATTGGCGTGTTTATACATTACCGACAACTATTTGTAGAAAATGTGAGAACCGATATTATAGTGAAAGATGAAACTGGCGTTACAAGACAGCATCTGTATTCAGATAAGTTTTTAAGTGAGAATTATCCACAATTTAGTGATGTAAATAATTTGCCAGAAATAAAAGAATTTTTAGAACATTACTATGATATTGGGAACATAATTCCTACATGGCCGGGGGCGAATGTAAATAGAGGAATGGCGCACTGCTATGATATACCTAATATATATTATAAACGGCATGCTAAATTTACAGAATTGATTTATGATAAGATTTATAGCAATGCATTCATAGATGAAATTATTGAAAACGATGAATATGATACTGTTGAAAAGTTACTAAAGTTGGATCCAAATCAGTATGTTAAGTTTTTGAAATATATTGTGAAAATAATCAAAAAACGCAATCGACAGTTGCAAAATATTTTACAAAAGAGGGAAGGGCTATGAATAGTTTTGAGTTAATTCCTACGGAAGAAAATTTGATACATACCTTGAATAAAGATTTATTGAAACGAAAGATAAATATATAAATACTAATTTTTTTGCATAGTAAATTTGCATTACGACAGGTTTATAGCACCAATTTCGAATGATTTTTTGAATGAAAATGGAAGTCGGGTTATGATGAAAAAATCACATGGCAGATAAACATTTGCCATGTCAAAAAGTGAGAGGTGAAAATGGTGTATAACATATACTTTTACGACAGCGAAAAAGATGCAGTTGTCGTAACGGACATGGATAGAAAGTAACTGGTGATAAATTGTAAAAAGGTAGAGTCACAGGTGGTATTTGATGAGCCTGTGAATGCAGGAATCCTTGCTAGGTTTGCAAGGGAAGAGCTGGCGAGTTATGTGGGCATAGCAATATGTCCGGGCAACTTGCAGGATTATGTGGATGTGTGGAATAAGTTGAATTAAAAGCAAAAGTCGAGAGGTAGAAGTATTATTCCAACTCTTAGCTTTTGCTTTTTTGTTTTAGTAAATATGATTTGTTTAAAACCATATTTAAACATTAAAAAATATTTCTTTTTTATGGGAAATTAGTGGATGTGGTGATATAATAATTGATATATTATGTAGAGATGTTGATATTAGAAATGAAGGGGATGCTAACACTAATGTGGATGGAGATGGCGGGAAAGTAGAGTGCCGTAAATAACATGATAGGATTAAAAGAGACTCTAATGAGAATCATTCATTTAAAGAGCCTCTTTTATTGGTTCATTTTAAAAGTTTTCGATATTCGGATGGCGAACAACCTTTTTGTTTATGAAACAGTCGGCTAAAATACAGTGGGTTATCATAACCGACAATGTGTGCAATTTCATTTACGGCGTAATTTGTGGTTTCCAATAACATCTGAGCATTAGTGATTCGGATGGAGGTGATGAACTGCATTGGTGTTGTACCAGTGAATTTTTTGAAATTCCGAATAAACCAACTGACACTCATTCCTCTGGAAGTAGCATATTCTTCGATGTTGATATCACGGTTATAGTTTTCGTTAAAATAGGACGCTGCAGTATCCATTTCATGATCGAGGTATTCGTTTTTTAGTACATGTTTACGAGTAAGCTCCCGGTGAAAAATAATCAGTAAATGGCGCAGCAGTAGTGTCAGCATTTCTTCGTAGTCCTCCTGACATCTTTGTAATTCTAAAATAATTCGTTTAAAAATACGTTCGTATTCCAGAGATGTTCCAACATGGAAGATACGCTGGTCATTCGGGAAACCATAATTTCTTAAAATGTTCTTTACATCACTTCCGGTAAAATGCACCCAGTAAACTTCTGTTTTATCAATGCCATAGTATTCATATTTCTGGAATTCCTTGGGGCGGTAAAGTACTATGTTTCCTGCTGTAACGACAGTATCGTCATCTGCGTTGTCAAAATGAAAATGAGCTCGTCCGGCTGCTATATAGATGATTTGAAAGTCAAGTCTTCCTCTGGGACGATAAGTTGGAAGCTTTGGGTGTGAGGATAGGCGATAGGTGCCACAGCTTCCTACAATAAGTGGTCGGCTTTTGTCTTTGAAGTCGATAAGGGAGTGGTTGTGATAACCGGAATTTATATACATTTTGAGTCCTCCTTTGGAAAGTGAAATGTCTGACTGCAAGCAGTCAATATTGGTCTGCAGATAAAACTGCATTCACTTTAGTGTATCATTTTGTGCATATTTTGTCCATTTTTGTTTATAGACATTTTCTTTGCAAAAATGTATGATGGTTTCAAGGTAATACAAGGACGGAAGATAATGAGACACAGAAGGTATTTTATTGATTGCCTAATGCGGTGAATAAAAAAATATATATTAAAGGAGGATTACACAATGCTCGTACCACGCTTTTATGAAGATTTGAATGTTATGCATGACAAGACAATGCCGGCAAGGACATATTACATTCCGGCATCAGTTCGTATGAATGATCTAGTGGAGCATCGGGAAAGATCGGATCGTTTTCAGCTGTTAAACGGAGAGTGGAAGTTTCAGTATTATAACAGCATTTATGATGTAACGGAATCATTTTATGAGAAAGGCTATGATGTTTCCGGGTTTGATCAGGTAACTGTTCCGGGTGTATGGCAGATGGATGGTTATGACACGCATCAGTACACGAATATTCGTTATCCGTTTCCATTCGATCCACCATATGTGCCACAGGATATTCCATGTGGAGCATATGTTCATAACTTTGAATATCACAGAGAAGAAAAGGCATCAAAAGCATTTCTGAATTTTGAAGGTGTCGATAGCTGTTTTTATGTATGGGTAAATGGTGCTTATGCCGGATACAGTCAGGTGCCTCACGCTACCAGTGAATTTGATGTAACAGACTTGTTGAATGAAGGGGAAAATACATTAGCGGTTCTGGTGCTCAAATGGTGTGATGGATCGTATTTGGAGGATCAGGATAAGTTTCGGATGAGTGGCATTTTCAGAGATGTTTATTTGCTGAAAAGACCGGAAACGACAATCAGAGATTATCACATTACGACAGATGTAGAAAAAGACAGCGTTGTTGTGAAATTGGATATGCATTTTGCAGAACCAGTGGAAACGAAAGTTACTATAGAAGATAAATATGGAGCAGTCGTAGCAAGAGGGGAAACAGCAGAGAATGGTGTGTTAGAACTGACCGTGTTAAATCCGGTTTTATGGAATGCGGAGAATCCTTATTTGTATCAGGTTATTTTGACAATGCCGGATGAAGTGATCGTTGATCGGATTGGTTTCCGGACGATTGAAATTAAGGACAAAGTTGTTTATTTTAACGGAGAAAAGATTAAATTTCGTGGAGTCAACCGCCATGATTCTGATCCGGAGACGGGGTTTGTAATCAGTATCCAGCAGATCAAAAAGGATCTGATGCTGATGAAGCAGCATAACTTTAATGCGATTCGTTCCAGCCATTATCCGAACGCACCGCAGTTTTATCAGATGTGCGATGAATATGGATTTATGGTGATTGACGAGGCGGATATTGAGGCACATGGACCATTTATGCTGTACCGGAAGGAGGATACAGACCAGAACCGTTTTCACCGTTGGAATGAAAAGATTGCAGATGATCCGGCATGGGAAAAGGCAATTGTGGACCGTGTCCAGCTTATGGTACAGAGAGACAAAAACCGTCCAAGCATTGTAATGTGGTCTATGGGAAATGAAAGTGCGTATGGATGTAATTTTGAAAAGGCGCTTGCATGGACAAAGAAGTTTGATCCGGACAGGATCACGCAGTACGAAAGTGCAAGATACCGTAATTATGATATTACCTATGATTATGACAATTTGGATCTTTACAGCCGAATGTATCCGTCACTGCAGGAGATAGAGGATTATCTGAAAAAAGACGGAAGCAAACCGTTTCTGCTGGTAGAATACTGCCATAGTATGGGAAACGGACCGGGAGATTTTGAAGATTATTTTCAGATGATTCATAAGGATGACCGGATGTGTGGCGGGTTTGTCTGGGAGTGGTGTGATCATGCAATCGCACATGGAACGGCAGAAAATGGAAAGACCAGATATTATTATGGAGGGGATCATGGAGAAACCATTCATGATGGCAATTTCTGTATGGACGGGCTGGTC
>OJNQ01002455.1_pt1 | contig 11941 bp, 10 predicted proteins | sample 1597621 | NCBI WGS metagenome assembly OJNQ01 (sample SAMEA2452137, study PRJEB22498) | human gut metagenome | reverse complement strand
GGCGAAGATAGTACATTGTGCGAAAATAGCTCGTTGCCAGTTCCTTCTTTTTTTTTATGTTTTTACATACTATTAATAATAAGTTCAAATTGAAATGATAATTTTATTCTATATGGAGGGGGAAGGATGTTACAAATAACAGATATCTGTAAACAGTATAAAACGGGAAATTTTATTCAAAAAGCTTTAAATCATGTCAGCCTTAATTTAAGAGATAATGAATTTGTGTCGATACTTGGTCCAAGTGGCTCTGGTAAAACCACACTTTTAAATATTATTGGTGGATTAGATAGATATGACAGTGGAGACTTAATTATTAATGGTATCTCTACAAAAAAATATAAAGACCGAGATTGGGATTCTTATCGTAATCACACAATTGGTTTTGTTTTCCAAAGTTATAACTTAATTCCACATCAGACAATTTTATCCAATGTTGAACTTGCGCTTACTATTTCTGGTGTTTCTAAAGCACAAAGAAGAGAGAAAGCAATTGATGCTCTTACCAAGGTAGGATTAGGACAACAAATTCATAAAAAGCCTAATCAGTTATCAGGAGGACAAATGCAACGTGTTGCTATTGCAAGAGCATTGGTTAATGATCCTGATATTTTATTGGCTGATGAACCAACAGGAGCCTTAGATAGTGAAACGAGTATACAAGTTATGGATTTATTAAAAGAAGTTGCTAAGGACAGACTTGTTGTTATGGTTACTCATAATCCAAAACTTGCCAAAGAATATGCAACACGTATTGTTACATTAAAAGATGGAGTTATTTTAGATGATACAAACCCATATCATGTTGAAAGTTTTGTCCCACAACATCGTAATATGGGAAAAACATCTATGTCTTTACTTACATCACTATCCCTTAGTTTTAATAATTTAAAAACAAAAAAAGGAAGAACTTTTTTAACATCTTTTGCAGGTTCTATAGGGATTATAGGAATAGCTCTTATATTATCTTTATCAAATGGTGTTAATACGTATATTCAAACAATCGAAGAAGATACGTTGTCAGAATATCCTTTACAAATTACAAGTACTGGTATAGATATGTCATCAATGTTAGTAGATGATAATCAAGATAAAAAACAATCTTCTAAAAATGATATTCAAGTAGCTAATATGATGACTACAATGTTTTCTAAAATTGGATCAAATGATTTAGAATCATTAAAGAGTTATATTCAAAGTAATCAAAAACAATTAAAAAATTATTCCAATGCAATTGAATATACTTATAATGTGACACCACAAATATATCGCTATCAAGATAATACTTATAGACAAGTTAATCCTGATAAAACATTTAGTTCCCTAGGAATGGGATCATCCACAAGTTCAAATAGTATGATGTCTTCCATGATGTCTACAGATGTCTTTAAATCCATGCCTAAAAACACTAACTTATTTAGTGGGCAATATGATATGAAAGCAGGTCATTGGCCAAAAAAATATAATGAATGTGTTGTTGTTCTTACTTCCTCTGGAAAGATAAGTGATATGATGGCTTATACACTTGGTTTAAGAGATTCATCAGAATTAGATCAAATGGTACAACAGTTTGCTAATGAAGAAGATGTAGATGTGACATTAAAAGAGGATGATTATAGTTATCAAGATATTTTAAATAAAACATTCAAACTTGTTAAATCGGCGGATTATTATGAATATGATGAACAATATCATGTATATAAAGATAAATCTAATGATCAAACATATATGAATCAACTTGTTCAAAATGGTGAAGATTTAAAAATTGTAGGCATTGTCCAACCTAAAGATGATCAAACAGCGACCATGTTATCAACAGGAATTTATTATCCATCATCACTTGTACAACATATTATAGAAAAGTCATCTACAACTCAAATTGTTCAAGATCAATTAAAAAATAAAAATGTGAATATTTTTACAGGAAATGCTTTTGAAGAAAAAAATTCGCAATTTGATTTAAGTTCATTATTTACAATTGATCAAAACAAAATGCAATCAGCATTTAAGTTCAATACACAAGCTTTACAATTAGATTTTACGAATTTAAATCAAGAACTGACAAATCTATCACTTCCAACATTAGACATGAATCAAATAATTAATCAAATTCAATTTAATGTTTCAAGTGATCAACTTGATCATTTAGCTAATTCTTTATTAAATGGTTATTTAGAATATGAAAAAAATCATCCAGAAGTAAATATTAATCAAGCTACACAAGAATTTATAAATTACTTACAAACAGATCATGCACGTCAAGTTATAGAAGAACAAGTAAAGAAATATATTGAAGATGGTATTGATCAAAATGAAATGCAACAAATTATCAATGCAGTCTTAGACGATTATAAAAAACAATTAGGCGCAAATGATTTAGATATTACAAAAATAAATGAGTATTTAATGAGCTATTTAAATTCACAAGAAGCAAAGAATATTTTAACTCAAGAAATGACATCTATTATACAATCAACAAACATAGAAACACAAATTTCTCAAATTATGTCTCAATATATGCAATCATCTATGCAAAATTTATCATCCTCTCTACAAAGAGGTATTCAAAAAAGTATGATGTCTATGAGCTCATCAATAGAAAATGCTTTTCAATTTGATAGTCATGCTTTTACAGAAGCAATGAGCTTTAGTGGTGATGAAAATGATTTTATGAGTATTATTTCATCAATGATGACAAGTGAACAAGATTCATATGATAATAATATAAAGAAATTAGGATATGCTGATTTTAAAAAACCAGCAAGTATTAGTATTTATCCTAAAAACTTTGAAAGCAAAGAAAAAGTGATTCACTTTTTAGATACGTATAATCATAAAATGGAAAAAACAAATCAAGAAGACAAAGTCATTACGTATACAGATTTTGTAGGAACATTAATGTCTTCGGTAACTGATATTGTTAATGTCATTAGTTATGTCCTTGTAGCCTTTGTAGGTATTTCATTGGTTGTTTCTTCAATTATGATAGGTGTTATTACGTATATTAGTGTTTTAGAACGTAAAAAAGAAATTGGTATATTAAGAGCCATAGGGGCTTCTAAACGTAATATTTCGCAAGTATTCAATGCTGAAACATTTATTATTGGATTGTTTGCAGGTCTTATTGGAATTATTATTACATTACTCGCTCTTATCCCAGCTAATATTGTTATTCACAATATTGCAGATACAACAGCTGTTAATGCTTCTTTACCACCAGTTGCAGGAATTGTTTTAATTATTTTAAGTGTGATTTTAACTCTACTTGGAGGAATTGTTCCTTCTAAAAAAGCAGCGAAAGAAGATCCTGTAACAGCGTTAAGAACAGATTAAAAAGTCTTTCTATTAGACTTTTTTTTCTTTAGATATATAATAAAACCAAGGAGTGAAGATTATGGTAAAAGTAGATTTAATAACAGGTTTTTTAGGATCTGGTAAAACAACTTTCATAAAAAAATATGCTCAATATTTAATTGATCAAGGATATAGAATTGGAATTATTGAAAACGATTTTGGTGCAGTTAATGTTGATATGATGTTATTACAAGATTTAGAATCAGAAAATTGTGAATTAGAAATGGTAGCAGGAGCTTGTGATAAGGATTGTCATCAAAGACGTTTTAAGACAAAATTGATATCTATGGGAATGAGAGACTTTGATCGTGTTTTGGTAGAACCATCAGGTATTTTTGATGTAGAAGAATTTTTTGATGTTTTACATGAAGAACCTCTTACAAATTGGTATGAAATAGGAAATGTATTTGCAATTGTAGATGCCTCATTAGAAAAGAATTTATCTAAAGAAGCTTCTTATTTACTTGCAAGCCAAATTGTAAGTGCAGGAAAAATTATTTTAAGTAAAGTAGATACTACAAGTAAAGAAAGAATTGTAGAAACAATTCAACAAATGAATGATGCACTTGCTTTATTTCATGGAAAACCTCTTCTACAAGAAAGATTAAAAATTAAAAAATGGGATGAAATGACCCAAGAAGATTATCAAGAATTATTAAATAGTCAATATACAAATGATTATATTGAAAAATTATGGTTTAACCAAAATGATGCTTTTCAATCTCTTTATTATATGAATAATAGATTCAATCAAGATGAATTTATTCAAAAAATAAATCATATATTTAAAGATCAAGATTGTGGTCATGTCATGAGAGTTAAAGGTTTTTATCAAAAAGAAAAACACTGGTATGAAATCAATATGACTCAAGAAAATACCTCTATACAAGAAATCAATCAAGGGCAAGATGTCATAATTGTTATCGGTGAAGAACTAAATAAAAATAAAATAGATCAATATTTTAAATAGAGATGTCAAAATCTCTATTTTTTGTTAGAATGAATCCAAGTAGGTGAAACAATGAAAATTATAAAATATTTATTACTGATATTTTTTATCATAAGTTTTATTATTTTTTTACTTCCTTTTTTATTAAAAGGAATCTTAAATATTGGAAATATAGCAGGAATGATAGTTTCTTTAGGTTGTTTCCTTATTATCTTTTTTAATAAGCCATTACATCATTTGATTTTTTCTAAAATAATGTTATCTTTCATAATCATCCTTTTAGCAATTATTTCTACGTGTTCTTATAAAATACTTACAAATATGAATATATTACCTCAAGAAGAAACAACAGTTGTTGTTTTAGGATGTCGTGTTAAAAATAAAAAACCAAGTCTTGCATTAAAAGAGAGACTTGATAAAACATATCAATATTTAAATGAAAATCCTAAATTACAATGTATTCTATCAGGTGGACAAGGTGCTAATGAAGAAATATCAGAAGCTAAATGTATGTATCAATATCTTGTAAGTAAAGGAATTGATCCTCATCGCTTATATCAAGAAGATAAGTCTACTTCTACAAGAGAAAATATATTGTTTTCTTATCAATTAATTAAAAAAGAAAATTTATCTAAAGCAATCACGATTATTACAAATGAATTTCATGAATATCGTGCACAAACAATAGCTCGTCGATTAAATATCAAAAGTTATGCTATAAGTGCTCATACTGCTTGGTGGTTATTTCCTACATATTTTGTAAGAGAAATCTTTGGCATTGTTTATGAATTTATTTTTTAGGAGGCAAGATTATGGGAGGAATAAGTGTGTTAGTAGTTTTAGGTTTATTTATGTCTTTTTATGCGTTATATCTTTTTTTGATCTTTATCAGCATCTTTTATCTTGTTGAAAATTATATTTTTGAAAGTCTTTTTCTTTATAATAAAACACATTCAAAGAAATCATGGATTCCTTATTACAGTAAATATCTTCTAGGAAAAGAAGTAGCATTGGAAAAGGAAGGATTATTTTTAATGATGATTGAAATTATGGGAACAATTCTTTTTTATCTCTCTTTAAATGCTCAATTAGGTTCATTAGATACAATTATCTTTTTATTATTTTTAGGATGCATTTTACTTTCTTTTATTATGAATATTTATATTTCACATCAAATTATAAAAAAGGTTTATCCTAAATATGGAGATTGGATCACTGTTTTCAATGTTTTAACATTGGGATTTTTTAGATCTATAAGTTTATTTCTTGTTAGAAATAAATAATAAAAAGACTATCTTTTTTTAAAGTTTGTGATAATATATTACACGAAATATGAGGTGATTGAGATGAAACAAGTTGTTTTAGAATTTGATGATGAAGAAATGGAATTATTAGAAGAACAATTTAAACAAATTCAAGATGTTGCTGGAATGGAAACAATTGAAGATTATATATATTATGCGACAATGTCACATTGTAAAACAATGCAAGCAGCATCAAAAATGTTTGGACAATCAGGTGATATTGAAAAAATTATGGCTGATGAAAATGTTCACGTTGGTGTTGTAAACATGCCTATTCAATTATCTAATGTAGAAGATAAAGATGAATTTAGTAGATATTTAAATGATGTTTTAAATGATGCCGTAAAAGACTTCATGAATCGTAATAATGAACCACTAAATTAAAAAAGCACGTGAGTGCTTTTTTAAATATCTTTTACTTTTTGAGAAAACTCATCAAACCAATCAGAATGATAATTTTCAACATAACCTTGATCAGATAATTGAGTCAATTCACTATCAATAGGTAATTGACCAAGTAATGGAAGTTGATAACGATCAGCCACTTCTTGGCTATGACTCTTACCAAACATATAAATTTTCTTATCACAATCAGGACATTTAACATAAGACATATTTTCAACGATACCAATAATATCGACATCCATTTTTTTAGCCATATTAACAGCTTTACTTACAATCATCCCTACAAGTTCTTGAGGACTTGTCACAATGATTATACCATCTAATGGAAGTGATTGAAAAACTGTAAGTGGAACATCTCCTGTTCCTGGAGGCATATCAACAAACATATAATCAACATCTCCCCACATTACATCAGACCAGAATTGTTTGATCATTCCTGCAAGTACGGGACCACGCCAAATAACTGGTGTGTCATTTGATTCTAATAATAAATTCGTAGACATAATTTTAATTCCTTGACTACTTTCAACAGGTGTGAATTCTTTACCATTAGATAAAACTTGTTTGTTTTCTACGCCAAAAATACGTCCTATAGAAGGTCCTGTAATATCACCATCTAGAATAGCTACTTTATATCCTTCTCTTTGTTTAGCAAGCGCCAATAATGAAGTTACTGAAGACTTTCCAACGCCTCCTTTACCACTTACAACACCAATCACTTTTTTTACATGAGAATGTGCATTCATTGGTGCTAAAAAATCTTTTTTTGAACATGTACTTTTACATGAATTACAATCATGATTACAATTAGCCATACTACTCTCTCCTTTAACCTCTATACATTATAACCTAAAATCAAAAAATAAAAAAATAATATGATTGACTTTATATTAAAAACTCTTAATAATTAAATCTATGGAGGGAATTTATGAAAAATTTAACCACAGGTCATCCTTTAAGACTTATCTTTTTCTTTGCTTTACCTTTAATGTTCGGTAATTTTTTACAACAACTTTATATCATGGTAGATACCATGATTGTAGGGCGTTTTGTAGGTGTTGATGCATTAGCTTCTATTGGTGGAGCAGATTGGATCAACTGGGCTATTTTAGGACTTTTAATGGGCTTTACACAAGGATTTTCAATTCGTGTATCTAATTGTTTAGGGGCTAATGATGAAAAAGGAATGGAAAAATCAATTGCGATGTCCTATCTTTCATGTTTTGTAATAGCAATTTTAGTTATCATTTTTTCACAAATAATTATCGAACCTTTATTAAAAATATTAAATACACCAAGTCATACAATTCAAGGATCTATTACCTATTTAAGAATCATGTCTGGTGGAGCCTTAATTGTGATCTTTTATAACTGTTTTTCAAGTATTTTAAGAGCTATAGGAGATAGTCGTACACCGCTTATTGCAATGCTCATTGCTGCTTGTTTAAACGTTATACTCGATTTATTATTTGTTTGTATCTTTCATCAAGGAATTGCTGGTGCAGCAATAGCAACATTGATTTCACAATTATTTGCAGCTACTTTTTGTTATTTTAAAATAAGAAAAGAATTACCCTTTAAAATTAAAAAAGGAAGTTTTCAAATAGATCAAAAACTTATTTATCAACTCATTAAATTAGGTTTACCATTAGCTTTTCAAAACTTGATTATTGCTTTTGGTGGAATTGTTTTACAATCTGTAGTTAATGGCTTTGGTCTCTTATTTATTGCTGGTTATACAGCAACAAATAAACTCTATGGAATATTAGAAGTTGTTGCTATATCCTTTGGTTATGCAATTACAACCTTTGTTTCACAAAACTATGGAGCTAAAAAATATCAAATTTATAGAGCAACCAGAAAAAAGGGTAAATATAGTAAAATTACAACAACGAAAAAACTTACCTATGAAGATACTTCACTTAGTAAGAATAAAACTTATTATTACAAAGTAAGAGCTTACTATGTAAAAGCTGGTAAAAACATTTATGGAAGTTATTCAAATGTAAAATCTGTGAAAATCACCAAATAAAAAGTTTCCAGCCATTAACCTTGCAATTCAAAGAAAAATGTAATATATTAGAACACATATTGAAATAGTTAGAAGGGTGAAAAATGGCTAGTAGATACGAAAAAGAAGACTCCAAAAGAAGAATTTTATCTGCTTGTGTGCAGTTGTTTCTTGAAAAGGGATATCAAAAGACAACCACAGTTGAAATTTTAAAAAAAGCCGGCGTAACACCGAGTACGTTTTATAATATTTATCATACGAAAGGGAGTATTTTAACCGAACTTACAGAATTTATGTTTGGCAATCAATTTAATATTTCAGGTAAGATTGTAGGAGAAGAGACAAATCCGGTATTATTATATGCAGTAGAAACTTGCCTTCAGCTTACGCTTGCAGAATTAAATGAAAATTTAAGAGAAATTTATGTAGAAGCGTATACTGTACCTGAAAATATAGAACTTATTCATAAAAAAACAGCAGTACAATTGCAAAAGATTTTTGCTCCGTATTTACCAGGTTATAGTGCAAGTGATTTTTATGAAATGGAGATTGGTACCGCTGCGTTTATGAGAGGTTATATGGCAAGACCTTGTGATATGTATTTTACATTAGAACGTAAGCTGGCACGTTTTCTTTCAATGAGTCTATCTGTGTTTAAAGTGCCACAAGAAGAACAAGAAGCTATTTTATCTTATATAGAGAACTTAAATATTCGTGAAATTGCAAATAAGGTAATGCAGCAGCTTTTTGTAACATTAGAGATGAAATATGAGTTTACTTTAACAAATTAAGAAAAAGCGAAAGGGAGTTTTTCTCTTTCGCTTTTTTAATAGAAGGAGCGGAGTATGTAAGAGGGAAAAAATCAAGAAAGTCTAAGCGTTGAACATTTCTCTTAAAGAGAATACAATAAGGACAGTAATGAGAAAAGGAAAGAAAAGACAGAATGAAAAGGAAGATGAGAAATATGAAACGTAGAACCCCAAAGCTTTTAGTAAGCTTTTTTATTTTGGCAATAATCCTGATTATTGCAGTTCCATCTACGGGATTTGCTGCGAAAACAACAGTCTCTACTGTAAAGGCTAAGAACGCTAAGAAACAGAGTAAGAATGTAACAGTTAAGTATAGAAAACAGATGAATCGTATATTGGAGGCAACACAACTTTATTATAGTATTCGTTTAAATTACAGTATGCAATCCGGAGAGACAAAAAAGATAAAGCTTACATCGCTTGAAAAGCAGAATGTTGCGGCAGGAAGACAGGTATTAGAAGGCCAGAGTCGTATTACCAATTTTGCATTCAGTCAGCGTGTAAAAGAACTTTTTGGTGCGAATGCACGAATTGCTTCTCTATCATTTAAAACATATCCAGAAACACCTAAGGAGTTAGTAGTACGTTGTAACTCGAATTATGTGAAACTTGCTGTTGGAGAGTGGGGAGAAGATTATCCGGTTTACAAATTAAAATCGGTAACAAAACAAGGGAAAAAATGGAAGGCTGTTTTTAAGGTGAATATGTATGATGCATATGCAGATCAGACGCAGCCGCTTGGAAAGGTAACACTTACTTTAAAGAAAAATAAGAAGTCCTCCTATGGATTTAATATCACAGGAATCACATTAAGAAGAAGTAAATAGCAGTAGCGGTTGATTAGCAGGGAAAGTTGTTCAATTTTTATAAAATTCGATGACTTTTTCCTGCTTTTTTGTGATATAATACCATTGTTAAAGTATAATCAATGCATAACTTACGATTGAACACAAGAGGGGAGACGGAATATGGGATTATTTAGTTTTGAGAGTAAACAAGTGAAAGAGTGGAAGAAACTTGCGAAATCTGGCGATATGGAGGCACAATATCATTTGGCAAGGGCATATGCAAATGGAAAAGGTGCAAGTATAAATATGAAAAGGGCAGTTGATTACTGTGTACAGTCTGCAGAACAGGAATATGCGCCGGCACAGGCACTCTTGGCACATTTTTATGGTTATGGAAAAGGTGTAGACAAGAATTATGAAGAGATGATTCACTGGGGAGAGAAAGCAGCTTTGCAGGGATACGCACAGGCACAGTATAATGTGGGTCGATGTTATGAACAGGGAAAGGGCAAGGAAAAGGATTTTGAAAAGGCAATGCATTGGTATATGTTAGCGGCACAGCAGGGAAGACCAGATGCAGCATATAAGTTGGGGCAATTTTATGAGCATGGACTTGGAGTAGAAGAAGACATTGAGAAAGCAGAAGAATGGTATAAAAAAGCTGCAGAAGAAGATACAGGGGATGACGCAGAGATTGGAAATACGAACATAGATATAGAAGAAAAAATGAAAAAAGATCTGGAAACTTTGACAAGTGCCCAGATAGAAAAAATGCAGGATTTAGATAATAAGAATATAGATAATAATAGAAAATATCGTTGCATTTCGGAGATGAAAGTAGGTGAAGCTATTTATCTACATGAAGAAGAATTATTAGAAAGTCCATTTGTACTTATAAAAGCAGAAAATCATGAGACCGAACTTGGCTGGGGAAAAGCAAAGGCTATCTGTAATACGGCAACCCTTGTGAGTCTCACTACCGGTAAGAAGAGGACCGCGATTCTTTATTGCAATAACGGAAGCATGCGTAAAGAAGCATTAAAGAGTATACAATCTCAGGTAGATGATGAATATAATCATGAAGCAGTAGCTTGGAATGAACCGCATTCAAGAATTCCTGTTGTGTTGAAAAATGTGCAATATACTCATAAACATAACGATATGTATGTTATGACTGATAGGAAAACAAACGAAGAATATGAGATGGTTCCACAAAGTTGGGCAGTACCAATTCTTGATAAGTTAGAATATAATACAATTGTGACAATTATATATTATGAAGGAAAGTGGGATTTTGTAAGTAAAAAAGAAACGGTAGATATTGGAAAGTATAAATTTAATATTCGTTAATAGGCATTTGAGTTAAAGATGGCCCTCTATAATTTCTTATTTAGTTCAGTTCTATTATGGATTAAACGAAAATGTATGTTATAATTTGTGGTATATTTTGCCTGAATGCAGAGGTGTAGCAGGCTATGTCAACTGTATTTAGGCAAATTCAAGAATACCCTGGCATTCTTGCTGCGAGATGAGCAGATTACAGGAACGATTTTCCAAACACACTTTAGAGGTGAATCTGTAAATAAGAATTATAGAGAGCTATCTTTTTGGAAAAATTTAAGGAATATTCTATGCTATTTTTGTAAATTGATATTATTTATGTTTAAATATTGATAAAAAAATAACAATTCAACAAGCCGGATATGCAGCGTGAATGATAAAAATACAGAAAAAATACAATATCTAGTACTTTCTGAGAAAATAAAAAAAGACGACCCAAAGGCCGTCTAAAAATGGGAAGTACCGAGAAATACGCTCTGACCAGATGACCAGGGCGTATTTCTCAAGTTATATCCAAAAAAATACGGATGCGTGGTGCGAGATGGTAACTTACAGACAAATCGTCATATACGGTGGAATGAAGAGAATATCATCATTTACAATCAGATTTCTGGGATGGATGATATAGCAGCCGCCAATCCTGGCTTTGTATTTTTCCCTGAATTTCAGCAGAGAGTCCGTTGTGTAGCGTGTGCCGGATTTGACCTCAATGGGGTACATTTTGTACTTTGTTTTGCTGTTGTTGGAGATAATGAAGTCAATTTCAATGTCGTTGCGCTTTTTCTCCTCGCTGTAGTGGGTATAGAAGAACAGCCTATGGCCATTGGCCGTCAGCATTTGTGCAATGACATTTTCATACAGCATTCCCTCGTTCAGACCCAGCTTGCCGTCCAGAATTTGTTTGTAGACTTCATCCTCCAACAGCTCGTTTTCATCGAAAGCGTGGCTGACAAGCAACCCCGTGTCGCCCAGGTAGCACT
>OJNQ01002454.1_pt1 | contig 11942 bp, 10 predicted proteins | sample 1597621 | NCBI WGS metagenome assembly OJNQ01 (sample SAMEA2452137, study PRJEB22498) | human gut metagenome | reverse complement strand
TATAGCAGAACTTAAAATATAAAAGAGGTTGTGCCAACGTTTTGACACAACCTCTTTTTTATAATCAAATTAACCTTATCAGTCCAATTGAGCCAATTTGTTTTCAGAACCAAGCACGTTAACGATTTTGTGCTTGTAAAGTTTCTCCATGTTGTCACGAGCCGGACCCAGATATTTACGCGGGTCAAATTCAGCCGGTTTCTCAGCAAACACCTTACGAACAGCAGCAGTCATAGCCAAACGAGAGTCTGAGTCGATATTGATTTTGCAAACTGCAGACTTCGCAGCCTTGCGCAGTTGCTCTTCGGGAATACCGATAGCTGCTTCCAACTTACCGCCGAATTGATTGATAGTATCAACTTCTTCCTGAGGAACTGAAGAAGAACCGTGAAGAACGATAGGGAATCCAGGAAGTTTCTCCATTACAGCATCCAATACGGCAAATTCCAAAGGAGGAGGAACCAGACGACCTGTAGCAGGATCTACGTGGCATTGTTCGGGTTTGAACTTGTATGCACCATGAGAAGTACCGATAGAAATAGCCAAAGAGTCACAACCTGTACGAGTAGCGAAATCGATAACTTCTTCCGGATTGGTATAAGTATGGTGTTCAGCAGATACTTCATCTTCTACACCAGCCAACACGCCAAGTTCACCTTCCACTGTAACATCGAATTGATGAGCATAGTCAACAACCTTCTTTGTTAAAGCAACATTTTCTTCGTATGGAAGATGTGAACCGTCAATCATTACTGAGGAGAAACCTGAATCGATACAGCTTTTACAAGTTTCAAAAGTATCTCCGTGGTCAAGGTGAAGAACAATTTCAGGATGTTTGCAGCCCAGTTCCTTAGCATATTCCACAGCGCCCTGAGCCATGTAACGCAGCAAAGTAGCGTTAGCATATTGGCGAGCACCCTTAGATACCTGAAGGATAACCGGAGACTTAGTCTCTACTGCAGCCTTGATGATAGCCTGCATCTGTTCCATGTTATTGAAGTTGAATGCAGGGATTGCATATCCACCTTTGATAGCGCGAGCAAACATTTCTCTTGTGTTTACAAGGCCTAAATCTTTGTAATTAACCATTTTGTTTAAAGTTTATTGTTAGTGAATTAAAATTCTACGCAAAAGTAAGCATTATCCTTTAAAAAGAAGAACAAGAGAAGAATAAAATACCTCTACTCACCAGTCAAATCCATTCTATTTTAAAGCTATTGGCTTGAATTAACAGAATATTGTAATCTCTATATTACAAAGTTTTTGCATCTGTCTGTTCATTCTCTCCTTTTGCGTTCTTACCTCTATAAACAAAAAAGCCGGAAAGCGAGTTTATTTTCCGGCCTGTTATTTACACATTATTATATATTATCTTTTCAGATAGATAATCGTAGGTAAATGGTCGCTGTAACCGTTCAGCCATACGCGCCCGCCATGAGTACGCAAAGGTGAACCTTTGTATTTACCATCCTGCTGAATCAGGTAGTCGCGGATAAAAACCTCGCTATGGTCGTAACGCAGTCCTTTTTTCGCTTTCACCAACGGTCTGGACAGTACAATCTGGTCGAACAGATTCCACTTGCCACGATAGAGCAAGGTTCCCACACCCTTATCCTCCAGTATTTCCCACCAGGGATTGAAGAACTGATTGGCTTTCATACCTGATATATATTTACGGGCCCCTAAAGTCTGCATGCTTTCATCCATCGGATCGTCATTCATATCTCCCATAACAAAGAGTTTCAGCTTTTTGTCTTCATGCATCAAGGAGTCCGTCAACGCCTTTACCTGCCTGGCGGCATGCACCCGCACCGGTGATTTCGCTCCGCGGGAAGGCCAGTGATTCACAATGAAACACACACGCTCACCCGCCATTCTACCGTCTACAATAAGGAAACCGCGCGTCAGATGCACCGTATCCCCTTCAAACGGAGCGGAAAGTACCAGTTTAGAGTTCGTCACGGCAAACTGTTGCGGATCATACAAAAGTGCACAGTCAATGCCACGTCTGTCGGGTCCCTCATAATGAACAAACTTATAGTTAGCCATAGCCGGCTGACTGACAAGATCCGTCAGTACCCTATGATTCTCGACTTCTGCCACGCCAATTACTGCCGGTCCCTCAGGAACCAGATTACGCGACAAGGTACTCAACACGTCCGAGAGATTATGCAGTTTAGCTTCGTACTTTTTCGCAGTCCACCGGTAACTGCCATCAGGCAGGAAGTCATAGTCATTCTTACCTGCATCATGGATGGTATCAAAGAGATTCTCAAGATTATAAAACGCTATGCTATACAGTTTGCGTTCCGTGTTCTGGGCTACAACTATTGTAGCGCTGAACCAAAAAGAAAAGAATACAATCAGTTTTCTCATAGGTGATATGATATTAATCTCCTGCAAAAATCTAAAATAAAAAGTTATAAACCTATCAATTGCCAGCTTTTTTTGCAAAAAACCTTTTTTCATTTCATAGAAAAGCATTATCTTTGCGCACTGAAAAAGACCATTACACTATTTATTACCAAAATAGTAACAGAATATAAATTAAAAAACAAATATTGAAATGAAAAAAGGTATTCATCCTGAAAATTACCGTCCGGTAGTATTTAAAGATATGTCAAACGGCGATGTGTTCTTGTCTCGTTCTACAGTAAATACTAAGGAGACTATCGAGTTCGAAGGCGAAACTTATCCGTTGGTAAAGTTGGAAATCTCCAGCACTTCTCACCCGTTCTACACTGGTAAGTCTAAGTTGGTTGACACAGCCGGTCGTGTTGATAAATTCATGAGTCGTTACGGTAACCGTAAGAAATAATCTGTTTTTCAAAGAAACGGAAAAAGGGAATCTGCTACAGATTCCCTTTTTTACTATATGCATACTACCCAACGTCAGTCCCATGCAAGACATAATTTCCACGGAAACCGCATCATCCTGTTTAGGTAAATCAGACTTTCCCGCGAAACGGCGGACGCACCACCACAGCCTTCAACTTACGGCCGCGCATATCAATACAGATTTCCGTACCAACCTTACTATATTCGGGCTTCACATACCCCATACCGATACCGATTTTACGGGTAGGCGACATTGTGCCCGAAGTAACCACTCCAATAGGAGTACCTTCCGGATTCTGTAACTCATAACCGTGACGGGGAATACCGCGATCTACCATTTCAAAACCGACCAATTTACGTACCGTACCCTCCGTCTTCTGTTTCTCCAGCATTGGACGATTGATAAAGTTCTTACCCTCTACAAACTTGGTAATCCATCCCAATCCAGCTTCAATAGGCGACGTGGTATCATCCAGGTCATTTCCATACAGGCAGAATCCCATTTCAAGGCGAAGCGTATCACGAGCACCCAAACCGATAGGTTTGATACCGAACTCCGCACCAGCCTCAAACACGGCATTCCATATTTTTATTGCAGCTTCAGGATAGAAATAGAGTTCAAAACCACCGGCTCCAGTATAACCGGTATTGGAGATTATAACATCCGGCTCACCTGCAAATTCACCATGCGTAAAGGTGTAATACGAAAGTTCGGAAAGATTAACAGGTGTCAGTTTCTGCAATGCTTCGATAGCTTTCGGACCTTGTACCGCAAGCTGCGCCATACGGTCGGAAGCATTCTCCAACTCAGCTCCCATCGTATTATGAGACATACACCAGTTCCAGTTTTTCTCGATATTGGAAGCATTGACTACCAACAGATATTTCTCCTGCTCGTACCGGTAGACCAATAAATCGTCTACAATACCGCCATCCTCATTGGGGAAGCAAGTATATTGTACCTTACCGGGAGTAAGGGCTGCTACGTTATTAGAGGTGACTGTCTGTAAAAAGTCCAAAGCATGCGGACCTTTCACCCAAAACTCTCCCATGTGGGAGACGTCAAACACACCGACACCCTGACAAACAGTAAGATGTTCATCAATGATACCGGAATATTCGATAGGCATATTGTATCCCGCAAATTCGTGCATCTTAGCTCCCAGCGAGATGTGCGTTTCTGTAAATGGAGTGGTTTTCATGGTGTGACTTATAAGTTATAGATTATGATTTATTTGTTAGCGGCAACGAGTTCGGCTATCTTGACGATAACATTCATGGCTTTCTCCATATTCTGAATAGGAATAAATTCGTAACGTCCGTGGAAATTCAGACCACCGGCAAAGATGTTGGGGCACGGCAAGCCTTTGAACGAAAGTTGCGCACCGTCCGTACCGCCACGAATAGCTTTTACGTGAGGCCCTACACCGACGGCTTCCATAGCTTTAAAAGCTGTATCGATGATATGCATCACCGGCTCAATCTTCTCACGCATATTATAATATTGGTCATGTAGTTCGAGTGCAGCTGTACCCTCGCCATATTCGGCATTAATTTTGCAGACAAGGTGTTCAAATTCTTTCTTGCGGCTCTCAAAACAGACACGGTCGTGATCGCGAATAATGTAAGTAACCGTGGTCTGCTCCACTTCACCCGTAATTCCAATAAGATGATAGAAGCCCTCGTACCCCTCGGTATGTTCCGGTGTTTCGTGGCTGGGCAACATGGAAATAAAACGATTGGCTACGCGGATAGAATTTATCATCTTGTTTTTGGCATAGCCCGGATGTACATTGCGTCCCTTGAAAACAATCTTGGCAGAAGCCGCATTGAAGTTCTCGAACTCCAGTTCGCCTACTTCACCGCCATCCATAGTATAAGCCCATTCGCAACCGAATTGCTCAACATTGAATTTATGCGCACCCAAACCGATTTCCTCATCGGGATTGAAACCGATACGGATTTTACCATGTTTGATTTCAGGGTGTTCTTTCAGATAAGCTACTGCCGAAACAATCTCCGCAATACCGGCTTTGTCATCGGCACCCAATAATGTTTTTCCGTTAGTAACAATCAAATCTTCTCCCTTATGGTCGAGCAATTCGGGGAATCGAGCAGGAGAAAGAACTACTTGCTCATCTGCGCAAAGAACAATGTCCTTTCCATCATAATTCTCTACAATGCGCGGGGAAACATCTTTCCCGCTCATATCGGGACTAGTATCCATATGGGCAATGAAGCCGACAACAGGTACAGACTTATCTATATTGGCAGGAAGAGTGGCAAACAGATAACCGTTCTCATCCAATGTAATCTCTTCCAACCCCAAAGCTTCCAATTCTTCTTTCAAGAACCTGGCAAATACCATTTGCCCCGGAGTACTCGGAGTTACCCCACTTTCCTCATTCGATTGCGTATCGAAACTTACATACTTTAAAAAACGTTCTACTAAAGTCATGATGATAGTGATTATAGTTAGTGATTAGTAGTTAGTGATGAACGATTAACGGTCAGTAGGCCACAACCGCGCCCTCCTTTTATCCGAACGGCATTAATCACTTATCACTAAACCCTAATCACTATTTTACTGCCGTAAAATTAAAAAAAGGATTGTGAACTGCCAAGCAATTCACGACCCTTTTTCATTCATTAATAACTATTTTGTCAATCAAAAGTGACTGCTACCATCAAAACAATGGGTACAAAGTTTACATTTAGGCAGACCAATAGCCTCAACCAATGTTTCCAGCGTATTGAACTTTAATGATGACAGTCCAAAACGCTCACGGATAACTTCTACCATTTTCTCGTACTCCGGCGAACCCGTAGTGGCATATTTCTCAAGATTTTTGTTTTCATCACCTTCCAACTCCTTAATGACACGGCGGGTAATCAACTCCAAATCTCCTTTGGATGCTGTGAAGCCTACAAACGGACAGCTATATATCAACGGCGGACAGGCAATACGAATATGTACTTCTTTCGCTCCATACTCATAAAGCACCTTTACATTATCGCGCAACTGAGTTCCACGGACAATGGAATCGTCACAAAACAGAAGGCGTTTACCTTCCAGCATGGCACGGTTGGGAATGAGTTTCATCTTTGCCACCAACGAACGCATTTCCTGCCTGCTGGGAGTGAAACTACGCGGCCAAGTCGGAGTATATTTTGAAATGGCGCGATGATAAGGCACTCCCTTTCCTTCGGCATATCCCAGCGCCATACCGACACCGGAATCGGGTATGCCGCACGTACAATCCACTTCCGAGGTATCGGTCTGTCCCATTTTCAGTCCGGAAACAAAACGTACATCTTCCACATTCTTTCCCTCATAGCATGAAGTGGGAAAACCATAATAAACCCATAGGAAAGAACATATCTGCATCTCCTCATTAGGTTTGCGCATCTGCTCCACCCCTTCTGCATGCAGACGGACAATCTCGCCCGGTCCCAGATAGCGATCTATTTCATATCCCAAGTTCGGGAAACTGCTCGATTCACTTGTGGCTGCATATGCTCCATCTTTCTTACCGATAACAATGGGAGTGCGCCCCCAATGGTCGCGGGCGGCAATAATGCCGTCTTCAGTCAGCAGCAGCATGGAACATGAACCTTTAATATGCTTGTATACATTCTCAATGCCGTCTACAAAAGTCTTACCTTGTATCAGCAGCAAAGCGATAAGTTCCGTTTGATTGGTTTTGCCGGAGCTTAATTCGGCAAAGTGCATATTTTGCTCCAGAAGTTCGGTTTCCAACTCTTTCAGGTTCATAATCTTGGCAACCGTAACTATGGCAAAACGACCGAGATGGGAATTTAAAATAAGAGGTTGAGGGTCTGTGTCACTGATAATTCCGATGCCGGAATTTCCCTTGAACTTATCCAGTTCGTCTTCAAATTTCGTACGGAAATAGGTACTTTCCAAATTATGAATGGAGCGTGTAAATACAGCCTCATCCTGATCATAAGTAGCCAAACCGCCACGTTTTGTCCCTAAATGCGAATTATAATCTGTGCCGTAAAACAAATCCGCCACGCAACTTGCCTTGGCGACTGTCCCGAAAAAACCTCCCATAAGTTCCTTGTGTTATTAGTTATTTTATTAACGGGTACAAAGGTACAAAGAAGTTTCCTTGTGAGCGATATATTCCACCTCTAAAAATAATAAAAAACTCCCCGCCAAAACAAAGAAGTCAGTCCTGCGGGGAGTTTACCAATACCTAATAAGAATTTCTTTTTACCTTAATCATTTCCATTTTTTCACACTCTTCTTCTCAGCCGGAGTAGCTTCAATCAAGCTCAATGCGAAACCACCGCTACGTGCTTCCCAAACGGAGATTTTGGTTTTATTGGTTACAATACCTTTCTTTATCTGATAGGAAGTAGGATTCTCTTTGTAGTCGGCATCCTTACCATCGGCATACAGAGTAGCTACATATTGCTTGCCCGGCGTCAGAAAATCGAGAGTAAAGCCGGCTGTGCGGGCATTTTCATCTGTAATGCCGCCTACAAACCAATTATCAGTACCTTTCGCCTTACGGGCTACGGTAATGTAATCTCCCGGTTCAGCTTCAATATATTCGCTGTCGTCCCAATCTACGGCTACATCTTTGATGAACTGGAATGCATCCATGTGCTTCTCGTAATTCTCCACTAGATCGGCAGCCATTTGCAACGGACTGTAAAGGGTTACATAAAGAGCCAACTGCTTGGCAAGCGTAGTTTGTACCTGTCCGTGAGGCAGGTCGCCCATGAAATCCAGTTTTGTATCAAAAATACCCGGAGTGTAGTCCATCGGTCCGCCGATAAGACGGTTGAACGGAAGTAGTGTGGTATGAAACGGCTTGCTACCGCCAAATGCTTCGTATTCAGTGCCACGGGCAGATTCGTTGCCGATAAGATTCGGATAAGTACGGCACAAACCGGTAGGACGTACGGCTTCATGGCCATTGACACAGATTTTATAGTCGGCCGCTTTTTTTACGGCATAAAGATAGTGATTGTTCATCCATTGTCCGTAATGATGTTCGCCACGCGGGATGATATTTCCTACGTAACCGCTCTTCACAGCATTATAACCGTTATCGACCATAAACCGGTAAGCTTTGTCCATGTGGCGTTCGTAGTTGCGGACGGAAGAAGAAGTCTCATGGTGCATCATCAGTTTAACACCTTTACTCTTGGCATATGCATTCAACATCTTCACATCGAAATCGGGGTACGGAGTCACAAAGTCGAAAACATAGTCTTTGGAGTGTCCGAACCAGTCTTCCCAACCTTCGTTCCAACCTTCTACCAAAACCTGGTCAAAGCCGTGGGCAGCGGCAAAATCTATGTATCTCTTCACGTTCTCATTGTTGGCGCCATGACGTCCGTTAGGTTTTGTTTTGGAATAGTCCGTTTCGCCCAACTTAACAGAAGGCAGATCATCCGTATACGCCCAAGTGCTTTTACCGGCAATCATTTCCCACCATACTCCTACATATTTCACAGGTTTAATCCAAGAAACATCTTCATAAGCGCAAGGTTCGTTCAAATTTAAAGTCAACTTGGAAGCAAGAATATCGCGTGCATCGTCACTGACAATCACCGTACGCCACGGCGATTTACAGGGAGCTTGCATATAACCTTTATCACCTACTGCATCGGGCGTCAGCCAAGATTCAAAAATCAGATTTTTATCATCCAGATTCAGATGCATACAGGAGTAATCTACCAAGGCAGCTTCGTGCAGATTGATATACAAGCCGTCCGCCGTTTTCATCTGAAGGGAAGTCTGTACGCCTGTCGGAGAGAATTGTGTCTGCGACGCATTACCGGTAATGGCAGATTTCATAAGACCGCGGATTTCAGAAAGTTTGGACTCTGTAAAGTCATACTCCTGCGTATCATAATCACCTGGAATCCAAAACGCCTTATGGTCACCCGTCATGGCAAATTGGGTACGTTCTTCCTTAATAACAAAGTAGTTCAAATTCTTTTGTAAAGGAAACTCATAACGGAAACCGAGGCCATCATCGAAAAGACGGAAACGGATGATAATATTACGGTCTTGCGCTTTTTGGTCCAGCGTTACAGCCATTTCATTATAATGGTTGCGGATTTGTTTCACCTCACCCCACACCGGTTCCCATGTTTCGTCGAATGTAGACGTTTGGGTATCGGCCAGAGTAAATCCGTTCATCAGTCCCGGATCATTCTTCAATTCCAAACCCAGCTTTGAGGGCTTTATAACAGCTTTTCCTTTGTAGAAAAGTTCATAAACAGGTTCACCTTGAGAATTGACGGAGAAGTTTAATTGAAGTTGTCCATTGGGCGAGGTGATGCTCTCGGCCATTGCTGCACTACTCATAAAAAGTACGAGCAGGAAGCAGGTTAGTTTAATGCAAATTGCTTTCATGTTTCTCATGCTATGATTTATAATTTATTTGATGCAAATATAAGCAGGAAAGTCTCCTGATTTAAGGTTATCAAATGAAAATAGATATGAAATAAAAGCAAACGTTTGCATAAGTGATTATAAACCTGTTTTTTAAAAGAAATACCGCTCACTCGGAAATACAAATGGAATGAAAACACTATCTTTGTCAACTCAATACCAGACTTCAATTATTATGACTAAAATATTGATAGCCATATTTCTTGGCGGCGGCACAGGCAGCGTATTGCGCTATTGCGTGCAAATGGCACTCCATGAACGGATAGTACCCTACTCCTTTCCTTGGGCTACATTTGCCGTAAACATCATCGGAGGCTTCCTGATAGGATTGTTCTACGTCTTATCCGCCCGCTTCAACTTATCCGCAGAAGTAAGAATGTTGCTGACTACCGGCTTGTGTGGTGGCTTCACCACTTTTTCCACATTTTCCAACGACGGATTGATTCTAATTAAACAAGGATTTTACGGATTATTCGCCCTATATACCTTATTAAGTATCTTGTTGGGAATATTTGCAGTATGGGGCGGAAATATCTTAGGGAAGACCTTTTAAAACAGCAATCATGAGAACAGGCAAACCCTTCAGCATGCCGCCCGTACGGGTCATCTCCCCCACTTTTGAAAGTCAAGTCGAGAGTTTCAAATCACTCAAGGAATGGCTTAGGACCGAAGAAACTGTCAGAGGGATATGTTTCAGCAAACAAATGGAAGAATCAATGGATTGTTCTTATAAAAGTATCACCAATTGCACTTTCAGCCATGTACAGTTCAACAACTGTAAACTGAAAGCTACTCACTTTACGGATGTCCGTTTCGAGCATTGCGATTTGTCCAACATATCATTTGCAGAAAGCTCTCTTTTTCGGGTAGAATTCATTTCCTGTAAACTAGTCGGCACAAATCTGCCAGAAACAATCCTGAATCATTGCAGGATGCAGGATTGCAATGCGAGATACCTCAATTTTTCCATGAGTAAAATCAATCAGGCGGAGTTCACCACCTGCGATTTGCGCAACAGCGACTTCAACGACTGCAAGTTGACTTCCATCGCTTTTACCAATTGCGAGTTAGTAGAAGCGGAATTTTCGCATACTCCGCTCAGGGGCATTGACTTGAGCGATTCGCATATCGAGGGTATTCACGTCAATCTGCCGGATATACGGGGAGCTATCGTCAGTACCCACCAAGCCATGGACCTGACAAGCCTGCTGGGACTCGTAATAAAAGACTGAACAATTTTCCATTTTCACTTGTTATACCTATGGAATTTACATTTAAAATAAAATAAGATGAAAATAGAAAAGATTATCGGACGTGAGATTCTTGATTCAAGAGGAAACCCTACCGTAGAAGTTGATGTAATATTAGAGTCCGGCTTTATCGGCCGCGCTTCCGTACCCTCCGGTGCATCCACTGGCGAACATGAAGCCCTAGAACTGCGTGACGGTGATAAAAAACGTTATGGTGGCAAGGGAGTACTGAAAGCCGTTAACAATATTAATAATATCATCGCTCCCAAGTTGATTGGCATGTCGGTTCTTGAACAGATGAGTATCGACCATACCATGCTGGCCTTGGACGGCACAAAGACCAAATCCAATCTGGGTGCAAATGCAATCTTGGGGGTTTCGCTTGCCGTAGCCAAAGCAGCGGCGGCATACCTTGATATTCCCCTCTATCGCTATATCGGTGGAACAAATACATATGTAATGCCTGTTCCGATGATGAATATCATCAATGGCGGTTCGCACAGTGATGCCCCCATCGCTTTCCAGGAATTTATGATACGTCCGGTAGGGGCGAATTCTTTCCGTGAAGGTCTGCGCATGGGCGCAGAAGTGTTCCACGCCTTAAAGAAAGTATTGCATGACCGCGGACTTAGTACTGCTGTAGGCGACGAGGGCGGTTTCGCTCCCGACTTGACAGGCACAGAAGACGCTTTGGACTCGATCATTGCTGCCATTAAGGCTGCCGGCTACGAACCGGGCAGGGATGTGATGATTGCCATGGACTGCGCTTCTTCCGAATTCTATCACGACGGCATTTACGATTACAGCAAATTCGAAGGTGAGAAAGGCAAAAAACGTACAGCCAACGAGCAGGTAGATTATCTGGAAGAGTTGATTGACAAATATCCTATCGACTCTATCGAAGACGGCATGAGCGAAAACGACTGGGATGGCTGGAAGAAACTGACCGACCGCATCGGAAACCGCTGTCAACTGGTAGGTGACGACCTATTTGTCACCAATGTAGATTTCCTTGCCATGGGTATCGAAAAAGGTTGCGCAAACTCCATACTGATTAAGGTAAATCAAATCGGCTCCCTAACAGAAACGCTGAATGCCATCGAAATGGCGCACCGTCATGGCTACACGACCGTTACATCCCATCGTTCCGGCGAAACGGAAGATTCCACGATTGCAGACATTGCCGTAGCCACCAACAGCGGTCAAATCAAGACCGGTTCTTTAAGCCGTTCAGACCGTATGGCTAAATACAATCAGTTGTTGCGCATCGAAGAAGAGATAGGCAATAACGCCGTATACGGATACAAAAGAATAAAATAAGTGCCGTTTTCAAACTGAGCCGAAATATCATAAAGACAAAGGAGGTTGTGTCAAAACGTTGGCACAACCTCTTTTATATTTTAAGTTCTGCT
>OJNQ01002430.1_pt1 | contig 12007 bp, 9 predicted proteins | sample 1597621 | NCBI WGS metagenome assembly OJNQ01 (sample SAMEA2452137, study PRJEB22498) | human gut metagenome | reverse complement strand
TTTAATAGGTTATGTATAAGTAGGTAGTGTATATATAGGACACTTTTGAGCAGTTTGCACAGGACAGTTTTGAGCAACACCTACTATCTCGATCCGTATCTTCCATAATTTTTGATTCTGGAGTGATCATATTAAAGGAAATATCCGTTTCGTACTCAAAAAATATGGAAATAGGAAGCAAAGACAAGGACAGCAATTAATGCCGTCCTTATCTGCTCTGTAAACTTATTTTCTATGGAAGCAAAAAGAATTTCCCTATCTCGGATTTGCTATTACAAATATACGAAAAATCCTTACTATTTACAAGTTTGTCGGCCGCTTTGTGGGGGATATTTAAGGTTCTTTCTATAAAAAATCGCCCTCATTCATAGCTCCTTACAGAATCGCATACAGCATACCCCGAATGGCCTTTGTCGCACTTGTGATTATGATTTTGTTCTGAATACCCTTAAATGCACCGTATTTTTGTACTAAAAACCCGATAAAACATTGTTTCAAAAGATAATTAGAACAATTATGCAGGGTATTTTGTTCTGTTAGTTCGATAATGTATATAAATCTCAATAAGTAAAAAGGACAAACATTGTCAAGGGGTATGAATTATAGACCCCTTGTCAATGTCTGTCCTTGTCTTTTATGAACTGTTGATGCTGGTTGAGTAGAGAGTGAGGACAGACATTGTAAAAGGGTTTATCTTTTAGACCCTTTTACAAAGTTTGTCCTTGCTCCTCTCTACAATAAATGCTGCATGGCCGCATCTATCTGCGAGTTCTCGAATGAATCGAGATAGATTTGGGTAGTCGATAAATCCGAGTGTCCGAGCGATTCGGAAATGAGGGCTACGCTTACACCTGACCGTTTTAAGACTGTGGCGTAAGTATGACGGGCTACATAGGTAGTCAGATGTTCGATGCCGACCCGCTGTCCGATTTTACGCAACCAGCGATTCGTGTTCGTCAGCACCTTGTGCGTTCGGTCATATCTCTGCTGTTCCGTTCTATGCACACGGCGGTCGAGTATCGGGAAAATGTAATCTTCATCCGTCTGCCCTTATCGCTGGTATTTGGCAATGATATTCCGCATTTCTTCCGTCAGCAGGAAATTAATCGGCTTGCCCGTTTTCTTGCGAACGTATTGCACCCGTCCGTCCCGTATGTTGCCGTATTTCAGCAGGGCGATGACCGCAAAGTTAATCCCCGCTCCGAAATAGCTGAACACGAAAATATCTCGTGCCAATCGTTCGGATGGATAGCCTTGCGACAAATCGAGTGCAATAACCTTGCGCACGTCCTCTTTCGTGATGGCCCGTTTCTTCGTCCGCGTATCGAATTTGCTGACTTTGTAGGTATCGAACGGGTAATAATCCCGTTTCACCAACTGCAATTCTACGGCCTTGTTGAACACGCTACGCAACGTGCGAAAGAGTTGGCTGATGGTCGTATCTCCGCAACCGCTCGTCCGTAACCAGTTCTCGTAACGGCGCAACCACACGGCGTCAATGTCGCTGAACGGAATTTGCAGCCGCTGCCCCGTAAATTTCAGCAACGATGTACGGGAGTATTTGTAAACGCCTGCATTGCCGAGTTTTCCGCCGCGTTTCATGTCGTCAATCAGTTTATCGTACAATTCGACCACCGTCGCGCAACGGACTTGATTGTGAAAATGGGACACGAGCGTTTCCGCCGTGTATTCGCGTTGCTGGGCGGTCATTTCGACAATCAAATCGTTGTATTCCGCCGTTTTTGCAGCTATCAGCCGTTCGATTTGCTCCTTATTGGGACAATTCCGTTTGGGCTTGCTTTTTTCGAAATCCCAAAACTTTTCGTGCAGGGAAAAGCCGAGCGAAACGTATTTGCGTTTGTGGTCTTTCGTAACTCGGAGCATTAAAGGAAGCGTTCCGTCTTTGAGAGGTTTGTACTTGTAACAAATGACCTCGATGTTTGCTTTCATGCGTCATTTTGGTTGACACATTGGTTAACACAAACGGGCAAAAAACGTGTAAACCGACCGCGGAGGCACACAAAAGAAAAACGACCTACATTGCTGTAAGTCGTTGATTTTCAGTTGTGGGAGCTGAGGGATTCGAACCCCCGACCCTCTGCTTGTAAGGCAGACGCTCTGAACCAGCTGAGCTAAGCTCCCCTTTCGCTGAATTGCAAGTGCAAATGTATGATAAATAAATCATTCCTGCAAGTCTTCAATTCTTTTTAGGGAATCTTTTTTCGCTGGCTGTTCGTTCAGTTGACACATTGGTTGACACATTTACATAAACTCAATGCTGGTTAAACAATAGTGAATTAGTTGATAATCTTATATTTGAATAAGCGAGGACAAACTTTGCAAAGGGGACTATAAATATACCCCTTTCGCAAAGTCTGTCCTTGCTCTCTCGACAGAAAATCGGCACAAAATTTTCCCCTCCTGCCGCTTTACCGTTTTTAGCAATTTTCAGTAGCTTTGATTTCTATAAATAAAAAATCCCCGACCGCATGGCCGAGGATATATCTTTATATAAACTGCTCTAAATACTTTTCATTGAACCCTGCTAACGGGAATTTGAAATCTTTCTGCGTTCCGTCCGTTGCCGTATATGTAAAGCTAACGGCGTCACTTTTGTTGTGAACGGCAAACAAGTTTACGCTCTCTGCGGAATTTGAAAACTCAATAACGTTAGGCATGATTAGCGTTATATCTCCGTGTATATCGTCCAACGGACAAGACATTGAAACTATCGGCTTCCCTCGTCTTTGGAATGTCATTTTTACGGGTTTCTGCTGGTCGATGTCCAACGCAAAGAAATAGTAAAAGGTAAACGGGACGGTTTCATCATCTTTTCTTCCGACAAATAGGCAAACTCCGTCATAATCATCATAGGATACGGATTTGGCAATATAGGATATTTGCAAATCATCCTGTTTCTGCTTGCCGATTTTTCATTCTGTTTTTGGTGTTTTATACATTTTAGCTAAAATTTGCATTGTTAAATAAATCTCTGATTATGATATAAATATACGAAAAATTCATGAGATATGCAAGTAAAAAAGAAGGGACAAACTTGTGCAGAGGGTCTATAAGTTAACCCTTTGGCACAAGTCTGTCCTTTAAATATTAATCTCGATAAATTATTGAAGTGGTGGACGGTATATTACCATATGGATTAATCCGATCATTAACACCATCAATTATATGACCTCGTTTCATATACAATGTTTTTAATGGACTTTGGCTACACCTCAAAAACGTTAATGATGTGTTATGGTATATATCCAAAGTTGCTATTTTGCTATTTTCAATATCAAGGGAAATTAGTAATGGACATTTACTTATATCTAATGTAGTTAATGGAAGTCCTTTGAGCATTATTGTCATCAATTGGTTACATGAACTTAAATCTAATGATGTCATCAAAAGGTTAGTATTATCTGTAATATGTAGATTTTCAAGATTAATATTTTGCCTCAAATCCAATGAACTTAAACTGGTATTATGCAATATTAAGGCTTTTAGATTTTGATTATTAGCTATATTTATTGATGAAACATTATTCTCATTTTCCAACTGTATGTTCTCTAAACTAGTACAGTACGAAAAATCAATATTCTCTAAACAAGTATATTGAAAACTTACTAATTTAAGTTTGCTATTATTTGAAAGGTTAATTGTTGATATTGGGGTATAGATTAAATATAAATTTTCCAATGCTGGATTTCCTGTAATATCTACTGAAACAAGATTCTTATTTCTGATTAGTAGTTCTTTTAATTCTCGATTTTCCTTAATATTAATAGTTTTAATATTTAAATCCTGAATATCTAATTTTAAATTAACAAGTTTAGGATAAAAACTAGCGTCAAAATATGATTCATTTTCAGGCCAATTTGATACTTTTAAAGTACTTAAATTGATAAAATGTTCCATTCCCATGGATGATGCAGGTTGAGATGCGGGCCATATTTCGAACGATGAAATCTCAATTGCTTCAGTAATGCTTATCTCACCATCTCTATTTTTGTCATGGTTCTGTCTGATACATTCCTGTTTAAGTACAGCATCAATATCTATTTTTGATGCGGCTTCTTGTTCAATATTGATAATTGCTTCTTTTGTATAGCCTTGTAATTTAATCAAACAATTCCGTGTCGTCAATCCATAATTGGGGCTGATAGTTATTTGTAGGTTAATTAGATCATTGTCTGCTTGAACCTCCTTAATGTTAATCCAATTTGGTTTATCTAAAATTTTATATGGAATATTTGATTTAAGAGTTATTACATCTGTTGATGAATAAGCCGAATAGCAATATTTTTCTTTACCATTCTGAATCTCGATCTGCCAGTTGTCATATTTATCTATAACACCATTACCATCAATATCCAAATAGCCTTCAAAATCAGGAATTGCATAACCTAGAATAGATAATTCATTATAACGCCTTTCCAAATTAGATGACACTTGTTTTGCATTGATCTCCATTCCATTATTTCGGATTGAAGACAATAAAGTTTCATCTTTAAGTTGACCATTCACCTCGATATCTGCTGCCATTTTCGAAATAATTTCAGATAATTCGGCGACAGTACGTTTATGTTGTAAGGTTGCAGATATTGCTAACAAAATTGCATTATTTGAACCAGGACGTGCAATATCCATCTTATCAAAACCATTGATTGCAGGCAATTCATTCTGAGGAATATTGAATGATTTTAAAACTTCCATTTCTGCAATTTTTCGGGCATCTGGAATTGTGCGGCGTTCGTTAAGAACAAGATATTTAATTCGGGGAGCCTCCAAAGATGTAAGGATATTAACATTTGACACTCCTTCTAACGAAAGGTCTGATATAGCACGAAGTGTCAATGGTCCGCTAGATAACTTACCTGCAATCTCATCGAAATAATATCCATTTGCGATAATTTCTACATAGCGATTTTTAATTTCAGACGAAAGTTTGAAAGTTCCCATATCATCGAGAATTTGGGTCTGATAGTTGTTCCCTACTGGTTGTAGATTTTCATCTAACCCTTGAATCTTAACAGTAGAGCCTTGAATAAATTGTCCTTTTTGAACACTTCCGTTTACAATGTAGGTGTCATTACCTGGTGATTCATTCTCTGTATTATCAGAAGAACAGGCACAACAGAATATTAGCATTGTGATACACAAGCTAAAATGTACGATTTTTTTCATAAGTAAAGATGTATTTAGTTAAACAAGTGATACACGTTTTACCGTATCAACTCCTACTGCGGCGGGTTATATGCAAAAAGAAAGTGTGGAGTTGTTAGTTTATCTGCCAAGAGGCTCTGGAATGCCCATTACGAAATAAACAATACCCCACACTTGAATAGTATATCGGAAATGATATAGCTATGCAAGTGATGAGTGTTTGTATTGCTTAATCCCTCGTAATAGTGAAATTTTCCAGATTTATAAAGTAAAGCCCTAAAATGAAAACAAGAGCTAAACAAGTGCAAATAAAACCGCTTATTTACAATTGATTATAGTGTACTTGATGTTTTCAGTTGTTTTCTTTCTTTTCAGTTGATTGGTTCTTTTTCGGTACAATTTTGTTTCTCGTTTGTTTCTCAATATCGACCTTTATTCATATCTTTGCAACAGAAACAAAATTATGAAGGGATCGATATGCCACGAGTAAAGAAGCCTACAAAAGTAAAAGAGCCTGTCCGCCTTCGGACAAAGAAGCTGGCAGATGGAAGCCAAAGTCTGTATCTTGATATATACCGTTTCGGAAAACGAACATACGAATATCTTAAGTTGTATCTCATTCCGGAAACGGATAACAATGCCCGTCGGCAGAATCAGGCGACTATGAATGCCGCCAATGCCATCAAGTCCAAACGTATTATCGAGCTGACCAACGGCGAGGCCGGTATAGAAACCAAAGAGAGAGTTTACCTGCTTGACTGGATGAATACCTACAAGGAGAACCAGGCCAAGCGTGGCAAAAAGGACGGTTATCAAATTGACATCACTATACGCATCTTAAAGGATTACGCGGGAGAACGTATGTTGATGGATCAAATAGACAAGACATTCTGCCAGAATTATCTTGACTACCTTCAGTCCGAATACCGTTCCAGAGGTAAACGAGTGTCGAATTACACACTGCATACTTATTACCGGGTATTGAACGGAGCCTTGAATGCGGCTGTCAGGGCCGAGATCATCAAGTCCAATCCTTTCACGAAAATCAGCAAGTCGGAAAAGATCCGTCTGCCTGAAAGCAAACGGTCATACATGACCATTGAAGAGGTGCGTGCATTGATCGCAACCCCGATGAAAAATGAATCCGTGAAAGGTGCCTATCTGTTCTCTTGTTTCTGCGGTCTGCGAATCAGTGATATAATCAAGTTGCAATGGAAAGATGTATTCGTTGACCGTGGACAATACCGTCTGTCGGTTTCCATGCAGAAAACCAAAGAACCGATTTATCTCCCGCTTTCCCCGGAAGCGTTGAAGTGGATGCCTGCGCGTGGAGACAAAACTCCTGATGACCAAGTGTTTGACCTGCCGTCCCCAGCAATGGTCAATATTCTTATCAAACCATGGGCAAAAGCGGCGGGAATAAACAAGCGTTTTACATTCCATACGGCGCGGCACACGTTCGCGACGATGATGCTGACACTCGGAGCAGACTTATATACGACATCCAAGCTGCTCGGCCATGCTGACGTGAAAATGACACAGGTGTACGCCAAAATCATCAACCAGAAAAAGGATGATGCGGTCAACCTGGTCAACGGATTGTTTGAGTGACCAATGATATACCATATCATGTCAAATTTACAAGTAGATATTTTAAGGGCGTCATCGATTGCAGATACAATCGAAAAACGATACCTTTATGATGATATATTATTATAAACCAATAAAATGTAAATCGACATGACAAGAGCTGACAAAGGCCTTCTCTCTTTTTGAGGGGAGCAAACACCCGCATCACATTGAATCGGCACAGGACGTGGCGGAAGAACTTTTCGCCCTGCTTACCGAAGCAAAAACAGTTTATCTCCAGGAGGTCAAAATCCACGGCAAACAGTATCGCCGTTATGTGGAGGATTTTGTGAACAGTCACCGGTATATTGACTGCGATAACGCGGTCTGCCGGAACTGCCACGAAATGAACATCCACATCGTCAAGGGACTGCTGACCGACTGCCCCTACCTTATCCAACCGCTTTTTTCCGCCCCGAGCCTCTCTTTCGAGGAGTGCATAGAACTAAAGCGGAAGTATGACACATCGGAACTGGCATCTTCCGATTGTAATCCGGCAAAGTTTTCATTTCTTTCTTTTGACTGCAGTCTTTCGCGCAAACAACTGGACGGTATCGTTTCTTGCGCCAATACTTATCATCTGTTCTGTTCTCCCGTAACTATTGACGACATGGAATCTCTCTTCTCCTGCAAGATAGGTTTCTGTCTTCGGGTGAACAGCGTGCGCCGTGTGGCTATCCTGTTCGATGCCCTTCTTGAGAATTCATTCATTCAGCCTTACTGGCAATCAGTCCTCGAAAGAGGGCGTTTCCTGCAATCCAAGGACGGCTCGCACTTCATATCCGCAACGAGCATATCCACCACGCTTTCGTTGGTCAGGAACAAAATGACTTCAACCGCTTACAATATCAGAAAGTTTGTAAGCCAACTGAAGGAATGAAAGGAAGTGCTAAGAAGTCAACCATGTGAAAAGCAAAAGTATGATAACTGATATGATACCAAACCGGTATCATACTGTCATCCAATGCTTTTAGATATTCACACTCTACCTTTGCCTCTGTATACAACGCGTTACAAACAGAGGTGCATCTCTTATTGTCTAATTTAATCACGAATAATATGTCCAACAGATTGACATTCATGGAAAGGTTGAGCGAACGGCTCACGGCCCTTGAAGCGATTATCCGGAAACTGGAGCCGGTCGAGAGCTTTCTGGAACGGGTGGAATTGCTGGAAAAGAACATTTACGCGACCAAAAAGGTCTTTACTTTTTCGGAAGCCTGCATGTACATCGGGGTATCAGAAAGTATGCTGTATAAACTTACGGCCAACAAGGAGATTCCTCACTACAAGCCTCGCGGCAAGATGATCTACTTTGCCAAGGAGGAACTGGACGAATGGCTCCTGCAGAATCATGAACTTGCCGTCGATGATGCCACGCGGATGGCACACGAGGCGGCAGCAGTACAACCCTTCTTAAACGAGAAACGCCATGGAAAACGAAAGAAGAACTGACCAGAAGACGGGAATGGGATTGGAAGAGACCCGTCTGTCAGATATTCTTTCAGCTTCCCAAATCAAGGCGACGGATACATACGAGACCCCGCCGCAAATTATCTGGATTGACAATTCGACCATAGCGACTCTCGGCAATTTCAGTGCATCGACCGGCAAGGCAAAATCCAAGAAGACATTCAATGTCTCCGCCCTTGTCGCCGCTTCCCTGGCAGGTAAGCAGGTGCTGAACTACCGGGCGCATCTGCCGGAAGGCAAACGCCGGATCCTGTATGTCGATACCGAGCAGAGCCGCTATCATTGTCACACGGTGCTGGAACGTATTCTGCGTCTGGCCGGGCTTCCTACCACAGCAGACAGCGAGAACCTTGATTTCATCTGCCTGCGGGAGTATTCTCCGACAGTCCGTATAAGTGTGATAGACTATGCCCTGCGTCAGGGTAAAGGTTACGGGCTGGTTATCATTGACGGTATCCGCGACCTTATGCTGGACATCAACAGCACCAGCGAATCGGTGGAGGTCATCAACAAAATGATGGAATGGTCCTCTCGTTACGACCTGCATATCCATTGCGTGCTGCACCTGAACAAAGGGGACAACAATGTACGAGGCCATATCGGTACGGAGATGAGCAACAAGGCGGAAACAGTACTGGTCATCAGCAAATGCAACGAGAATCCGTCTGTCAGTGAAGTCCATGCCCTGCATATCCGGGAAAAGGAGTTCAAACCCTTCGCGTTCACCGTGGACGACAACGGGCTCCCGGTCATCGCCGAAGGGCACACGTTCGGTGACACCCCGAAGCCCAGGCAACGGACAAGCTTTACGGAGCTGAGCATCGAGCAGCACCGGGAAGCCCTTTCCGCTGCCTTTGACGGCAAACCCATCAGGGGCTTTGAGAATGTACTGCAACGTCTGATCGCCTCTTATGAAAACATAGGCTTCAAACGTGGCCGCAGTGTCATGATAAAACTGCTGCAGTACCTGACAGACAACCTTAAACTTGTTGTCAAGCAGGACAAGCTGTTCTACTATGACATGACCCCCGCGGAAGCAAGGCTTTTTGATGAAGAATGAAGCCGGGCGCGGGCATATATATTTCAGTTTACTTTAGTATGTATATATATAGGGAATAAAACTAAACTAAACCATTTCCGTGTGAACAAGTGAAAGAAAACAGCCATGACTATAGAAGAAGCAAAACAGGTACGCATAGTGGACTTCCTGGCGCAGCTCGGCCACCATGCGCAATACGTTAAATCGGATCAGTACTGGTATCTCTCGCCGTTAAGGGAAGAGCAGTCGCCGTCGTTCAAGGTCAATGATCGGTTGAACGAATGGTATGATTTTGGGGCGGCCACCGGAGGCGACCTCGTGGAGTTGGGTAAATACCTTTACCAGACTGAAAGTGTAAGCGAGGTACTGGCATACATCGGGCGGCATTCGAGCGATATGCCTTTGCCGAAAGTCCGTTTCCAGGCTCTTCCGCCCCGTCCCGTGGAATCGGATATGAAAAATCTGATTGTCGTCCCGTTACGGCATCACGCGTTATACTCTTACCTTCAGTCCCGGAAAATAGATGCTGACATAGGACGTATGTTCTGCAAGGAAATCCATTATGAATTGCGTGACCGGCATTATTTTGCCCTCGCGTTCGGTAATGTTTCGGGCGGATATGAAATGCGCAACGCCTATTATAAAGGATGTATCAAGAACAAGGACATCTCCCTGATCGGACATCAGTGCGGAGAGATACAGGAACGGGTCTGCGTGTTCGAGGGGTTCATGGACTTTCTGTCTTACCTGACATTGAAGCAGTCATGCAACTGGACCATTTGTATAGACCAGCCTTGCGACTACCTTGTCATGAACTCCGTAAACAACCTGAAAAAGGCATTGATGTACCTGCAGAGATACCTGCATATACATTGTTATCTCGACAACGACCTTGCCGGGCAAAAGACCGTGGAAACCATAGCCGGACTATACGGCGAACGGGTCAGCAACGAAGCTGTCCGATATAGCGAATACAAGGATCTGAATGATTGCTTGCGAGGTAAGAAACGCTGACCTAAAAAAAGCGAATCTGCCAATGGAAGCCCTCCTGAACGGAGGGCTTTTTTTATGCCCTGACTTCTTCATTTTTCCCGTTCATTAAGGCGATATAGTACGATTTTATAGTACGATTTTCAAAATCGATATAAATCTTGTAAAGAAAACATCCGTTTAATACACAATTATTTCGTAGTTCGGAATTCTCCTTTTTTATTTGTGAAATCAAACTAATACAAAATTCAATATCCATACTAAAAGATATGAGATCATATTTCATTTTTGCCATTGTTCTGACGGTCGCGTACCTCATTTATTACGCGGTCATCATTATGCAGGATCTCTATGGAAAAAGGAGAACCAGCAAGACAGAGGAGGAAGTTTTCGACCTCGGCACACTTGAGGACGAAGAGAGTGTTGCCGTGAGCGAGAGTGAAACCGGGTTCCGTGTCGGCAACGAGCAATACGATACTGAAACAGCATCAGGCGGCGATTCTGCCACCGACCAGAAGCCGGCGGACAAAAAGCCGGAGACAAAGGAGACCCCGGAAGAAAGACTGGAGCGTCTCAAAGCCAAGGCGGAGGAAAAGATGGAGGAAACCACGCCCTACCTGTCTGATGGCTTCAGTGCAGATGAAATGTACAAGGCGATGCTTTCCAGGGGCAAACTGGAAAATCGTCCGGAGATGGCCTGGAAACCAATTAAAGACAAATTGTAGCATGTCGATTAAGCAAAAGATAGTATGCCTGTTAATTCTTGTACCCTATGCGGCTTTCGCCAAGAGCGGCAGCGTGAACTACAGCTGGGGAGCGGATGCGCTGGCCACGATGCACGACTTCGTGGTCACGATGATGCTGTATGTCCTGTATATATGCTACTCCATCGCATCCGTTCTGGTCATCGTGTCCGCCTTCCAGATCTACATCAAGATGAACACTGGAGAGGACGGCATCGTCAAATCCTTTTTATCGCTGCTTGGCGCGTGCCTGTTCATCATCGGGGCCTCCATCGTGCTTCCGGCATTTTTCGGTTATCGCATATAAGGCTGTTTAACAATCCAATACATAAATATTAACTCAAAAACGATCAAGTATGTTTCAGAAAGTAAAACAAATGTGCCGAAAGGCAAAAGGATTCATCCAAGGTGTTTCCACCAAAGTGAAGATGCTTGCACTCACTTTGTTCTCTGGTACCACGGCAATGGCCCAGAGTACGGCCGGCGACTATTCAGCCGGTACTACCGCACTATCTACCGTGGCGGAGGAAATTGTCAAGTATGTACCAGTCATGGTCAAGCTCTGCTATGCCATCGCCGGTGTAGTCGCCATTATCGGCGCCATCTCCGTTTACATCGCCATGAACAACGAAGAGCAGGATGTCAAGAAGAAGATCATGATGGTGGTTGGTGCATGTCTTTTCCTGATTGCAGCAGCACAGGCTCTTCCTTTGTTTTTCGGCATTGACGCATAAAAGTACCGAGGGATGAAAAGCAAGGAAACACGTTATCCGGACTATCCGCTGTTCAAGGGGCTGCAACGTCCTCTTGAAGTGATGGGATTGCAGGGCCGTTACATCTATTGGGCGGCAGGAACGGCAGGCGGAGCCATCGCGGGCTTCATAGCCGCTTACTGCCTTGCCGGATTCGTGGCCGGACTGGCCGCGCTGACAGTCATTCTGTCGGTGGGCATCGTGCTAATCATCTT
>OJNQ01002410.1_pt1 | contig 12063 bp, 11 predicted proteins | sample 1597621 | NCBI WGS metagenome assembly OJNQ01 (sample SAMEA2452137, study PRJEB22498) | human gut metagenome | reverse complement strand
TCTTGGAACCATATAAACAACTGTACTACAATATTTTAATTTATAGAACTCCTCTGAAGGTAATCCGGTTTTTACTGCCTGGCTACATGATAAAGGATATTGTAAGGAAAAGAAAGCATTTAAATTATTTACCTTTTCGAATTTCTATTTTCCGTGTTTCAGAATCGAGGGGGATCGGATTTTTGTTTTGGCGGATACGGCCCAGTTGATTGTGTCGTTCTATCCGATAGAAGCAATTGATGCTTTTGTAATGGGTCTGTTTAAGAACAGGCAATTGGAGGTTGGTGACCGGAAATCGAGGGTCCGCTTTGAAGTCTTTAACTTAGAGCGGCAGGCTGAGCCGGAATTCACTTCCCGGATGTTTTTTAAAACTCTATCGCCTATGTTTATTGAAGAGCAATTACCGGAAACCCGGAAAGCGATACATCTTTCACCGGGGAATCCGAAGTTTGCAGAATTGTTGCATTTGAATCTGCTGGATAAATACAGGGTGTTTTATGGACAGGAACCCGATCCGTCCTGGCCTCTGACCCGCTTGCATTTGTTGTCTGAGCCCAAGCCTAAAACAATTGTGCTGAAGGTAGGTACTCCGGAGGAAACCAGAATGAAAGGATATACTTTCCGCTTTGAGCTGGAAGGACAGCCGGAATTATTGCGTCTGGGTTACGAAGGTGGTTTCGGACGATTGAACAGCCAGGGATTCGGTTGTGTGGAAGTGTTGAAACAGTGATAATAAGTTTAGTGTGTGTGGTGTTTGAGTTTTTATTCTGTTGTAAACGGGAAAACAAAACTTTTAACTCCTTGTTTGGGTATCCAGGTTGTTTTGGGTGAATTTGTAATAGTAGTGGGATAGAATTGAAATAACCCGCCGATGTCCATCGGGATACCGTAGGTACTTATTTTAATTGACCTAAGTAGATTTTTACAGAATGAAAATAAAACAATAATATGCTTCAGGAAATTAATAACTTTATGAATAGTTTGCCTGCTGAGTTAAAGCAGGCGGGGCTGAAGCCTAAAGAAGGACTGCATGTTTTGCTGAAAATCCAGGAAAAGGAGGGAACTCATTTTATGGACGAACAGTCTGTCTGCCGGGTTTGTCTGACCCGGAAAGCGACAGAATTCGATTATCCTTTTTTACAGCATTGTGCTGAGCTGGCTCAGGTGGGATGGTGTGTGAATACCAATAAATGTTTCGATCTTCCGGCTAAGGGGCTGCATTCCTGTTCTCCTTATTGCATTGCCTTGAAACGGGAATCTCTGGAAGGAGGAGGAAAATATGCGAAAGATAAGACTAAAATCTACGACCGTATCGATACTTATTTTGCTAATGCTTTATCCTACGTCGAAGAGGATAGCGAGAAAGAAAGAATAAGGGTTTTTCAGCATTTTATCAACTCCAAAGAGAAACTGAATGCTTTATTTGCCTGTTTTCAGTCAGAGGTTGATGAAGTCAAGGATAAGGAGTACATTATTCTTTATTTGGAGGAGGAGATGGAAAAATATCGCCGGGTTCATGAAAAATATTTGTCGGACAAATTATTCAATACCAATGAATACAATATTTCGGTAGAAAATCAACTCTATGGGACCAGCGATTTCCTGAATGGATTTCCAACTAAAAAGCCTTTTTTATCCCATCAGTCGGCTGTTTTCGATATTGCCGGGCGGATTACCGGAGAGATGGCTGGAAATCTCCATGATTTTCAGGAAATCATGCGCCGGAATGTTTTACCCCGTCCTTTGCCGTTGTTTGTTTACCGGGAAGAGTTGCAGACCGAAATGCTTGCGGTTTTCTCCCGGTATTTGGCGGATGGCAAGAGGATCGGTTATCAGGAGATCATACGGGAGCTTTATAAAAATCATCAGGACGATATCGGTGATTATTATTTATTGTATTACTATGGCGATACGGTTTGTGATTTCGATTTTGTTTCCCGTTTCCGCTATCGTTTGCAGAGTGGGGATAAAGAAGGTTGGATGGTAAAAGATCATTTTCAGATCGGTTTTACGGAGAAAATAAGCCATGTATTTGAGTTGGAGGAAAAAGTGTTACGCGAAATATTTAATAACTCGTTGATTACACGAACGAAAGCCGGAGATACACAACGTAAATATTTCGATGAATTAGAACCGAAATACTGTAAATCGGAAAATAACTATTTATTGGTATTGAAGTATCGGCAAGCTTTTTATGATTATATCTATAAATCCAGATTACAGGCTGTTACCCGTCCTATGTTCGATCATATTTTATTGACCGGTATTTTGGAGGATATCCGTTTGGATGAATTAAAAGGAAACCAGCATACCCAACGCTGGGGGATTTTGTCTAAAATGAACATTTGGTTCAGTTTGGCTGAACGTTTTGATTTACAATTTAAAAATACAGATACTATGGCAAGTAAATTGGAAGAACAGAGAGTGTTTATGGTTGCCTTATCGCAAGGTGAGGCTATATTGGAAAACGACGAACAATATGCTTTTGCAGCCGGACAGGTGATTTACTATTTATTACATAAGAGTAAGACGGCAGACAAAAGTTATAAACGGCTGGAGCCTTTTTTGCAGCAGGTGCACGCCTCTGAATTGAATAAAGCGATTGCCCGGCTTTTCGATACCTATAAGCATGAGAATTTTTCAGGCAATTTCCGTCATCCGTTTGCATCGGTTATGGCCTATCAGACCCAAGCGAATATGCGGGACTACCTGCCCATGATGCTGGCCGGGATTTTTTCGGATAATCTGCTTTTTAGCGTTAATAAATCAGAAGAAACAAATGAAGAAAACTAACTTAAAATAAAACATTATGAGTAATACATTTAAAAACAGAGTGTTTGGTTGTGTGGTAATCAAATCTGTCAATTCCAATTATAATGCGGACTTTTCACATCAGCCCCGTACTTTGCCCGATGGGGCGGTATATGCAACAGATAAAGCATTGAAATATACCGTTCGGAATTATATAGATAAAAATTATCCGGAAGACAAGGTATTTTATTTTAAAAGCCTGAATGGAGATATGCAGCCCCGGGATTTAGACCAGAATTATGCCCGTTTCTTCGGCGATTATCCGAAAGCGGATAAGAAAGAGGCGGTCAAGGCGCGTAAAGTGATTCTGGGAAATTTGTTGAGCTGTCTGGATGTACGGTTATTTGGCGGAACTTTTGCCAGTAAAACGGCCAATTTGTCTATTCATGGTGTTGTACAACCGACGCATGGGGTGAACCGATATGTGGAAGGGATTATCTATTCAGAGCAGATTGCTTCGCCTTTCCGGAACTCCAATGATAATAGTACGGATTCGATGCAAACGACTTTAGGAACCCAATTTAAATTACAGGAAGGCCATTACGTACATCATTTTTCAGTCAATCCCGGTAATTTAGACGAACTGACTGAATTTGTCGATAATGGAAGATTAACGGGGGAGGATATTGCCAAATTGAAAGAAGCTTTACGTTGCGGAGTGACATATTATGATTCCTCTTCCAAGGCAGGAACGGAGAATGAGGCCTTGTTGTGGGTGGAATTGAAAGAAGAGTCGAAGCTGGTATTACCCTCTTTCGTGGATTTGATAGAGGTAAATGCAGAACGGGAAATTGATTTTGCGAAAGTGAGTACCTTATTGTCCAAAGAAAAAATCAAAAATGAGATCTCAAAAATTGAATTGTTTTACAATAAGGGAATTACAAAAGTGATTCATCTGCCGGAAGGAACGGTCGAACTTGAATTGAACGGGTTATGAATAATCAACGACTGATTTCATTTGATATACAGGCTGATTTCGGTTTCTTCAAAAAGCCCGATTACAATGATGGGGTGTTGCTGACCTATAATATGTTACATAAGCCCGCCCTGTTAGGCATATTGGGGGCTATTATCGGTTTGCGGGGTTATCGGAAAAAAGGAGAATGGCCGGAATATTACCAGCGGTTGGCTGCCCTCCCGGTGGGAATAGAACCTTTGGAGGGGAGACATGAGAAAGGGAATTTTCAGAAAACGATAGTCAAGTATACGAATACGGTCGGATATGCTAATCAGGATGGTAACCTGCTGGTTGAAGAGAGTATGCTGATTCGTCCGGCCTATCGCTGCTATCTTTTGTTGTCGGAAGAGCATCCGGATCACCGGAAGTTGTACGAGTATATCCGGGAAGGATGGGCCGAGTATATTCCCTATTTGGGTAAAAATGAATATCCGGCCTGGTTCGGAGATTCGTTCCGGGAATATGCTTTTAAAACTTTTGTACCGGAAACTGATTTCCGGGTTTCATCCTTGTTTATCAAAGAAGGAGTATTGAAAGGACAGCAGGTAAAGGCCAGTTTTTCGTTTTCGCTGAAAGGCATAGTGAATCGGGGTAGTTTTGTGTATTTCGAACGTTTGCCTGTTGGTTTTCATCCGGTTCTGATGCAATATGAATTGGCCGACTTCGCTTTTACGGATTGGACCTTACAGGCTGCCACGCAGATGGTAAATTTGTATCAGCTGGAAGAGGAAGGAAAGATTGTTCAATTGTTTTGAATATGAAAGACTGTAAAGAAATAATTCAGGGCCAGATGGAGTTATTGTTCGGCAGGTTGAAAAATGATTCTTATCTGGCACATATTTGTCCCGGAAAATCTGCCGAATCTTTGCAGGAACATACGGCCAAAGTGGTTGAAAGGGCTTGTTGGCTGATCTGCAAGCACGGTTTGGAGAAGGTCGTCGATCGTTTGATTCCGGGGATTGCCGGAAAATACTCGGAGAATGTGCAGGAAGAGTTGAAACGGATGTTTATGGCGGTGTTTGTTTTTCATGATACAGGTAAGGTAAACGATAATTTTCAATATTCCAGGATGTTGAATCGGTTGTTTAAACATCGGAAGACGGAAATATTGGTACCTGCCTATGGACATTCGTTTTTGAGCGCCTGGCTGTTTCTGGCTTTTGAATTGGACCGTGTGTGGCAAGATCCGTGCCTGACGGAGGAAGAAAAAAAGATGCTGTTTGTCTATGCTTTTTTCTTTGCCTATGTTATCCGGCAGCATCATAGCGGCGGTTTGGGATGTGCCGATGAGGAGGAGTTTTTTAATTCATTTGCCGGGGGATATGAAGAATTGCATACTTATCTGACGGTTTGGGGATATGAAGGGGATTTTACTTGTGTCGAAGCTGTATTCGAGCATATTGTTGCTATCCGAAAGGAAACGGATGCGCAACGGGAAGCTTCTTTTGCTTTGTATGCGCTGATTAAATTGAATTCTTCTGTTCTGACGGCTGCCGATTATCTGGCGACTCATGCATATATGACTGGGAGACAGGTGAAAGAGGCCGGAATTTTTGAAGACCGTCACCGGGTAGAGGAAATGATCGGGCATCTGCGAAATTACAAGCATAACCGGGGGATATATGAACAATTGGATAAATTTGTTTTTGAGTATCCGCAGGAAAAATCCGGTGATCACTTGAATCGGCTGCGAACCGGAATGGCTGTGGAAGTCATCCGGACCGTTCGTGAACATTCTGATGATCGTTTGTTTTATATTGAGGCTCCGACGGGAGGGGGAAAGACAAATTTATCCATGCTGGCGGTGACTGAATTAATGGCCGTCCATCCTGAGATTCAGAAAGTATTTTATGTATTTCCCTATACGACTCTGATTACCCAGACAAATCAGACACTGAAAAATGCTTTGGGCTTGACTTCTACGGAACTGGCGGAGTTACATTCCAAAGCCGGATTTAATGAAAAAACGGAGGAAAGAGAGGATGGACTGTATGCGGATAAAAAGCAGGATTATATCGATCGTTTGTTTGCCCTTTTTCCTGTGTGCGTTATGTCGCATGTGAAGTTCTTCGATATGTTGAAAACAAACCGGAAGGAAGCGAATTATTTACTCCACCGCCTGGCGAATGCGGTGGTGGTTATCGATGAATTGCAGACCTATAATCCGCTTTTGTGGGATAAAATGTATTATTTGATTGAACATTATGCCCGCTTTTTTCAGGTTCGTTTTATTCTGATGTCCGCGACTTTACCTAAGATCGGTAAACTGAGAATTCCTTTGAAGGAAAGAACCGGATTTGTGGATTTGTTGCCTCAGGCAAAATCTTATATGCAGAATCCAAATTTTGCCGGGAGAGTGGAGTTCAGGTTTGAGTTGTTCCAGGAAGAGATCGATATGAACGATTTAGCGGATTTTGTTCTTGGGAAATCAGTGGAATATCGGGATAAACCGGGGAAGAACGGGACGGTTCATACCATAATAGAGTTTATCACTAAAAAATCTGCCGCGGAATTTTATGCTTTCATACAAGAAAAGGAGCCCTTTTTTGACGAGGTATTCCTTCTCTCCGGGACAATTCTGGAACCCCGGAGGCGGGAAATTATCAATGAGCTGAAAAATCCGCTCAGCCGGAAGAAAAATATATTGCTAATCACGACACAGGTTGTTGAAGCTGGGGTCGATATCGATATGGATTTAGGATTTAAAAATATATCCTTGATCGACAGTGATGAACAGTTGGCCGGGAGGGTAAACCGGAATGCCTGTAAAGTGGGCTGTGAAGTCTATTTGTTCCGACTGGATAATGCAAGTGTCTTGTATGGAAAAGATAAAAGATATCAGATGGTCCGGGAACAAATCTCTGTCGGTGAATATGAACGTATTCTTCGTGAAAAAGATTTCGGATGTTTGTATGAATTGGTTTTTGAGAAGATAAATTGGATGAACGAACAGACTTATGTGCAGAATTTCCGTTCGGGATTTTTGAGATTTGTCGAAGGGTTGGATTTTCAACAGGTAGATCGTAATTTTCAGGTAATCGAGCAGCAGAATGAAACTGTTTTTGTCCCTATACCGTTGCCGGTAGAAGTGGATTCGATGACAGAAGGTGTTAAAGAGCGTCTGTTTTCTGACCGGGAACTTCAATTTCTGGAAGATTTTGGGGTTGTGCCTTGTGAGGGACTGTTGGATGGAAAGGAAGTGTGGGAGGTGTACGAACGTCTCGTATATCGTGATCATCCTGCAAAATTTGATCTGGAAGAAAAGGTCGGTTTTAAAATCATGCAGCGGATATTGTCGTGTTTTACTTTTTCTTTGGTTGGTTATTCGAAAGAATTGCAGGAGTTGAAAGGGGGGACGGGGGAAGAAAAGTTGGGGTATTTTTATTTATCCCATTGGGAAGATGAGGGGGTGAACGGAAAATTGTACGACTATAAAATGGGATTGAATAACAGAGCATTGAAAGATATAACTTTTATATGATAAATGTGACAGGAACTTTGATTAATCTTTATCAGGTGTGTAAACGGGAAACGTGGTTACATGCCAATGGTATCCGGATGGAACATACCTCGGATGTAGTCACGGAAGGAAAGCTGGTACATGAGACTTCGTATCCGAACCGGGCAGCCAGATATGAAGAAGTGAGAATCGGTGGTTCTGTGATTGATTTTTATGATCCGAAAGAGAAGGTGATTCATGAAATCAAAAAATCTACATCGAAAGAGGAGGCGTATATCTGGCAGGTGAAATATTATTTGCTTTTGTTTGAACGGGAAGGAATAGCCGATGTGGTGGGGATGTTGGAATACCCTTTACTGAGGGAGACGATGCGGGTGGAGTTGGAAGAGGGGGACCGGGAAATATTGCGTCAGATGGAGGTGGAGATCCGACAGCTGATCGGGGAGGAGGCATGTCCGCCTGCTTTATCCAAAGGAAAATGCGGAGCCTGTTCATATTATGAATTTTGTTATTCCGGAGAAGGGGAATGAAACAGGGAATAAATGTTTTTTAATGGACTTAAAATTGTTTTATGAAAAGGACGTACTATTTATTTAATCCCGGGCGGTTGAGCCGGAAGGATAATACGCTGAAATTTACTCCGGTAGACGAAGAGGGACAGGAAGGGCAACCCCGTTACATTCCTATTGAAACCGTAGATAATCTCTTTGTATTCGGTAGTTTGGATACCAATAGTATGATGTACAATTTTCTGGGTAAGCATCAGGTGGCGGTTCATTTTTTCGATTATTATGAACATTATACCGGTTCGTTTATGCCTAAAGATTACCTGTTATCCGGCAAGATGCAGATTGCCCAGATGAAGCACCATATCCGGCAGGAAAAACGGATGGCAATTGCCCGAAGTTTTATCGATGGGGCAGCGTTTAACATGTTGAAGAATCTGAGATATTATACGAATCGGGGAAAAGATACCAGGCAACAGATTGAACGGATAGAAGCCTATATTCCATTGATTGCTACTGCAACCGATATTCCGATGTTGATGGGAATCGAGGGGAATATCCGTCAAACCTATTATGAGGCATTTGATACGATTATCGATGGTTTTTCCATGGGAAACCGGACAAAGATGCCACCTTCCAATGAGGTGAATGCGATGATTTCTTTTGCTAACAGTATGTGTTATTCGTTATGTCTGGATGCCATTTATCATACCCAATTGAATCCGACGATCAGCTTTCTGCATGAGCCGGGGGAAAGGCGTTATTCTCTGGCTCTGGATATGGCAGAAATCTTTAAACCCATATTGGCGGACCGATTGATTTTCTCCATGTTTAACCGTAAACAGTTAAGGGAATCGGATTTCGATCAACACTTAAATCGATGTCTGCTAAAGCAATCTTCTATGAAAAAAGTAGCCCAGGAATGGGAAGAGAGGACGAAAGAGACGATAAAACACCGGAAGTTGGGAAGAAGTGTCAGTTACAGGCATTTGATTAAATTAGAATGTTATAAACTGACCAAGCATTTATTGGGGATGGAAGAATATAAACCTTTGAAAATGTGGTGGTAATGTATGTCATTTTAGTATATGATGTCGATCAGAAGCGGACGGCTAAAATGTTGAAATTGTGCCGGCGTTACCTTTCATGGATACAAAACAGTGTATTTGAAGGGGAGATTTCAGAAGTACAGTTGAAGCAATTAACATCGGAAGCCCGGAATCTTATGGATGAAAAGGATAGTTTGATTTTCTTTAAAAGCCGGGACGAAAAATGGCTGGAAAAAGAGATTATAGGAGATGAAAAAGCCAGCGTTTCTAATTTTTTATAGCGTCGACCTTAAAAAAATGATTGGGGGTTGAGAGAGTAATTACAATAGAAATGGAATAATAGTTCTTTGACATGTTGAAAATGAATAATTTAAAAGTTGTTGTCGAAGGTCAGGGTAAATTTAAGAATTGAAGGTCGACTGCAAATGTTTGTAAAAAATGAGAATAAATGGATGATAAATCATTGATTTTGAAGTATATTTGTTGGCGTTTTTAACGGCTTTTAATTGAACTAAGGTAGAATTGAAACATTACATACAATGGGGAAAGTATCCTGATTGAATCACTTTTAATTGAACTAAGGTAGAATTGAAACCCATGTAAAAGATAAGGAATACGGCCTGAAAGTTCACTTTTAATTGAACTAAGGTAGAATTGAAACCGATTTTTCAACGCTTCCGAAGCATTGAATTCGTTACTTTTAATTGAACTAAGGTAGAATTGAAACTATTATAGGGGTTAAAGCCGGCAGCTTCCATACGGGCTTTTAATTGAACTAAGGTAGAATTGAAACATGGGAAAAAAATCAACCATATACTTATAACTTCGACTTTTAATTGAACTAAGGTAGAATTGAAACCCAGTCGCCTCAGACTGCTGATTGGGTTGCATTGACTTTTAATTGAACTAAGGTAGAATTGAAACTTCTCCGGGATTAAGTTACGCCCGTACAAATCCAATACTTTTAATTGAACTAAGGTAGAATTGAAACTAATCAAAGTTGCGGACAGCTTTGATATCCATATACACTTTTAATTGAACTAAGGTAGAATTGAAACTCATGTAAAAGATAAGGAATACGGCCTAAAAGTTCCTTTTAATTGAACTAAGGTAGAATTGAAACGCCAATCTATCAGCCAGCCTGTTATTAAGCTTCTGGCTTTTAATTGAACTAAGGTAGAATTGAAACACAATAGATACATCACCAAGCTGAGAATCAGGCATTCTTTTAATTGAACTAAGGTAGAATTGAAACTGTTATAAGGATTAAAGCCGGCAGCTTCCATACGGGCTTTTAATTGAACTAAGGTAGAATTGAAACATGTGTCAGCATCAGGTACGGACTAAAAATCCATATACTTTTAATTGAACTAAGGTAGAATTGAAACAAAGCAAGTACGATGAAGCCGAAAAGAAATTCCAAACCTTTTAATTGAACTAAGGTAGAATTGAAACATGGTTCCCGTTGAAAGATTGTTATTTGCCGTATACTTTTAATTGAACTAAGGTAGAATTGAAACACGTGGCGTTATGCGTCGTTGTGGTTTGGGTTTTATCTTTTAATTGAACTAAGGTAGAATTGAAACATGGAAGATGAAAAGAACTGAAATCCAAAGTGGTTACTTTTAATTGAACTAAGGTAGAATTGAAACTTTTCGACGAAAACGGCGCAATCGGCGCAATCAAGCTTTTAATTGAACTAAGGTAGAATTGAAACACATTTGCACCGGGTTCCGCAAATCGGGTTGTTTGTCTTTTAATTGAACTAAGGTAGAATTGAAACATAGTAGAGCATTGTAAAAATATAACAATAGATATGCTTTTAATTGAACTAAGGTAGAATTGAAACCTTCTTCCGCAAAAGAGTTTGAAAAATCATGGCGGCCTTTTAATTGAACTAAGGTAGAATTGAAACTGTTTCTATTAAAGGATTATTTTATTTGCTCCCGACACTTTTAATTGAACTAAGGTAGAATTGAAACAAGAATAATTCGCCCTGCTCAGAATTGTGGATATTACTTTTAATTGAACTAAGGTAGAATTGAAACATGGGAGAAAAACGAGCCTTATACATATAATTTTGACTTTTAATTGAACTAAGGTAGAATTGAAACTAACTTTTCCCTTTTAAAATTTTGCCTTTCGTGCTACTTTTAATTGAACTAAGGTAGAATTGAAACTCGATTCACTCTTCTTGTCCTTACTATGCAAAAGTGACTTTTAATTGAACTAAGGTAGAATTGAAACATGGGAGAAAAACGAGCCTTATACGTATAATTTTGACTTTTAATTGAACTAAGGTAGAATTGAAACCGATTAATGGCTGCCTGCTCGGCATTCCACTGATTCTTTTAATTGAACTAAGGTAGAATTGAAACATGTGTAAACATTCGAACCAACGCTCGGTTGATAAGCTTTTAATTGAACTAAGGTAGAATTGAAACTTCTTTTCCCATTGAGAAAATCTGAAGTGATCTGCATCTTTTAATTGAACTAAGGTAGAATTGAAACCAGCGGAGGTATTATTTTTATTTATACCTTCTATGACTTTTAATTGAACTAAGGTAGAATTGAAACTTCGTAACAACCTTATTACTACTAATTCCAGACGCCTTTTAATTGAACTAAGGTAGAATTGAAACTCAGAAGAGAAGGAGGATCCACCTTGGACAGAACCACTTTTAATTGAACTAAGGTAGAATTGAAACATTTTATCTTGTGACTGAGATTTATTTGAATGCTCGCTTTTAATTGAACTAAGGTAGAATTGAAACTTTTCAGGATTTAAACCGCGCAACAGGATCTGTTTGCTTTTAATTGAACTAAGGTAGAATTGAAACTCGATTCAACTCTCTTGTCCTTACTATGCAAAAGTGACTTTTAATTGAACTAAGGTAGAATTGAAACAGTTTATTTTCTTTTGGAGATGTTCGAAATCATCCACTTTTAATTGAACTAAGGTAGAATTGAAACTATCGATCCCACCCGTGGTGCTCTTGGTGATGAGTTCTTTTAATTGAACTAAGGTAGAATTGAAACTTACGTAGAGTCTTTTTATTCAGTTGTTAACCTTGGCTTTTAATTGAACTAAGGTAGAATTGAAACGTTTTATCTTGTGACTGAGATTTACTTGAATGCTCGCTTTTAATTGAACTAAGGTAGAATTGAAACTAATGTCTTTTGCCGCAATAAGGTACCCGTTATTGCTTTTAATTGAACTAAGGTAGGGATATTCAGTAAATAGTATAAAATTAGCCAACTAATTCATACACAAAATGT
>OJNQ01002402.1_pt1 | contig 12076 bp, 12 predicted proteins | sample 1597621 | NCBI WGS metagenome assembly OJNQ01 (sample SAMEA2452137, study PRJEB22498) | human gut metagenome | reverse complement strand
GGAAGTGTCATGACTGATAGCGGTGCAGAATTTGCATCGGTGCGGGAGAAAGCGGGCATCGCATCTGGGAGCAATCCGGATATAACCTTTACACAAGAATCGGGGGCACAGGATGTTGCTACCCCGGGCGTGCATAGTAATGGGACGAATTGGGAGCCTGGTATCAAAATGGGTGTCCAAGACCATCAAGAAGGTACTGTGGAAACCTCTTCGCTTGATTTCCGCTATGGATATTCTACCGAAGAAGGTGGCGTTGTAATGGCTCGCGGGTGTATTGAACCTTTGGGTGAATCTCCTGAGATGCCGGCACAAGAAGGAAAAACCGCCTATTTGTACAGCAACAATCATGGTGATGGCGGCAAAATCTATCTGGATTCTGATATTACGCCTGAACAGTTGGCCGAAGCCATTGTCAAAAAAGACGGTGGCGGCATTGAGGGTGTGCGAGAAATTAGAGAAGCGCTTGGCATCAATGATTCTCTTGATGATGAAGAATCCAAGAATCTTAGGGATGTGCTTGAAAAAGCCAGACGGGCAAAGAAAAGCATTCTCACTTCAGAAGATAACCCTGTTGGAGAACAGTAATTGCATATCTTCAATACCCTGGATTATTAAATCCAGGGCGCTACACGAATCAGTGACCTCTTCGTGGTGTGTAGCAGGCAACGTTCTTTACTTGAACGGCAAACTACTGATTAGACTTGAGAAAGGGGGAAAGAGAACATGCAGTTTAACAGGTCAAGCGAAGCAGATGAGGCGGTGAAAAATTATGCTGGAAGAAAAGCTGCATCGCTTGCACAAAAGGCAGTAAAAAAAGCCGGGAAATCGGCTGGGAAGGCCGGAAAAAAGGCTGGCAAAGAGGCCGGGAAAGCTGCAGGGAGAGCCGCAAAATTCGCGGTCCAAAAGATTTGGTTCGCACTGGCTGGTGCTGTGGGAGCTCCTGCTGCTTTTTGTATCCTTGTGGTTGTGCTGTTTCTTTTCCTTTTACCAGGAGCGATTTTCAGTTCTACTCTCGGGACAGATAACGCATCTCCGGATGGGACAATTATTACGACCGTGGGAAGCTCTTGGGAGGATGATGCGAAAGCAGCCCTCAACGAGCGATATTCTCAACTGACAAGTGTCACATTTTGGAATGACCTGGGGACATTCTTTTCGACAGGCCATTGGGGAACAAGAGGGGAAGTATTCCAGACAGAATATGCTAAGGCAAACGAGCTTGATGAAAACAGAGAGAGCGTTTCCGAGGGCTATTTCAGTTCTTCTAATAGACTGGTCGCAATTTTAAATGAGACCTTCCGCTCATCTTTACGAGATGATGCACAGGCAATGCAAATCGCCAGGAATATGGCTAACGCAAGCTTGCCGCAATATGAGGCCATGGTCCAGACAATGGACGGATATAAACGTCCGGCTGATGTTGCGCCAGAAGATTATCATATTGTTTCCAAGATAGAGAAAGATACGCAACTTGACGAACAGAACTTTATCTACGAATCATGTTATCTCTTGGCGGCAACCTCAGCGGCAGTAGAAAATGATGATTCGTATAATGTTGCAGTACGAGAAACATTGGATTATGCGTTCCTTATCACCGGGCTTGATTATTTTGGGGTAGGGCAAAAAATTTGTTGGGAGCCATCGGTTTTCCCGAGCTATTCGGTTGATGACCAAGAGGTGACCATTGGGTATCGATATTTTGATGAATATGGGGATGAGGTTACTGTAGATAGCCCCTTTATCGTCGAAGTTGTTCCGATAAAGAAAAAGGTGCGGACGGTTACGGTAACTCTGCACTATTCTGTTATGTTAAAAAGTGATTACAAGGATATTATTCTTGAACACTGTAATATTGAAGACCCTCCAGCATCAGCGCCTGCGTATGAAATAAGCCAAAAAGACCAGATACAACAAAGCGCAATTGAACTCATAAAGTTATATGGTGGAAGTGGCGGGGGATTTGCTGAGCTTGGAGATGTGGGGCTGCCATTGCCATCTGGTTCATACTATATCAGTTCGGGATTTGGATGGCGAACCTTGTATGGAGAGGCGAATTTCCATTCTGGTATCGACCTTGCTGCACCACTTGGAACAGAAGTGTATGCGGTAAAAGATGGCGTATGCTCTGTTAAGCCTTTCCACTCCAGTTATGGAAACTATGTCACAATAGACCATGGTAATGGTGTCCAAACTCGTTATGCGCATATGAGTGCGGTTTTGGTGGCGGACGGAGAAAGTGTTGTAGCAGGGCAAGTAATTGGTCTTGTTGGCTCGACCGGAAACAGTACAGGCAACCACCTTCATTTAGAAGTGATTGTAAATGGTTCGCGCATTGATGCATTGAGTACCGACCTTGGAGAACCCATTTTGAATGGGAGCAAATAAGGGGGCTGTAAAGCCCCCTTTTCATTTTAAGAAAAAGGGGATATTACATTGAGGAAAAAGACTTACTGGGTTATCGTTCTGATTACCTTAATCATACTTGCGGCCTTGATTTTTATCTTTTGGCAGGGGAATGATTCGAAGCCAACAGACAGCCCTGGCTCAAATAGTTCGACAAGCACCTCTGAAGACGAAGGCGATAATACCTATCCTGAAGGGCCGGATTCGGTGATTCCACCTTCATTCAAAGAGATTTCATATACCGGCCCAGACACAATGGTCGGTCGTGCAGGATATTTTGACCTTGAGTTCTTTAAAGAGGATTCAGAGTCAGTTATCGAACAAAAGCAGCTTGTGCGCGTGTTTTCCGAAGCAGGCCCTATGACAACAGATACAGGGCACCAACTCTATGAAAGCGAAGAAGATGGCCACCAATATATTATTTCTGGTTATGGACTGGTTAGGGTAAACAATGGCGTTGTAGACGACACTGGCTATTTGCGAGAAGAGAAGACAGGGAAGAGAATCCACACCTTCGCAAATCAAGATGAGTACGAAGATTTCCTTAAAAATTGGGAAAGCGGCCAGCGGATACTGAGCGGGAAGACAAACGGTGAAAAAGGAACAATTCTTATTGATGGGGCAATGACACCTTTCAAGTATGTGGAAGAGAATGGTCAAATCCTTTTTAACCTGTACGAAATTTCTTCCGCGATATGTGGGACAACCAGTTATTCCGAAGATGCGGGGTATATTACGGTATATCCCAATGAGTTTATCGCAGTTGGAGTGCCAACAGATTCAGCAAATGAAATGCTGCGAAAAACATATAAGGTCGATTGGGATTCATTTGAGTTCCAAAGCTGGTTGGGAGACAAGTTCTCCTATCGGGCGCCGGTTCTCGATTACATGGATATGCTAATTAGTGTTAAGGACGCGAGCCGTATGTTTGGTTGGCGCATGTACACTGATGGGAATGTATTGAGTATCGTTTCCGACCCGCTCAATGTAAATGACAAGGCAATCATTTATACCTTTGGTGGAAGTATGGGGTACAAAATAGTATTTGAATACGATGAAAATGGGAATGCGTTTATGAACACTTATGATTCCAAAGGTAACCTTGTTTCGAGCAGCCCGTTTGACCCCGGGGTGGATGAAAACAGCGGAGGAGAAGTCCCACAAAGCATTCCTTCTGGGGACAGTGGAGCTCCTCAAACGGAACTCCCCGAGGAAGAAGATGCCTTACCGCCGGGATGGTCGGTTTAAATATTGATGAGAACAGGAAGAGCGCGGCGGAGCTCTTCCTGTTTTTCATATAGATAAGTGGCTGTGAATCAGTCAATAAAAGGGGGTAATATTATCAGATTTGGAAAATCGTGGGATGAAGATGAAAAATCTCCAGCATTCGAACATCTTGATGCGCTAAGGTCAGAAAAATTACAGGAGTTCCTTGAAGAAGGGGGAACAAAACGCAATGTTGCGCTTGGTGTTGGAGCTGTGTTCTTACTGTTTGTCGCATCATACGGAGCGGGATTTCTTGTCTTAATCCAAAAATCAGGTGAGCAGGGGAGCAGTATCACCAATGTATTTGGCCTCCCGTTTTGGCGTTATCCGCTTGCCGCATTCACTTCTTTGTCTGGATGGCTTTATTTGCTTTTGGCTGCAGTGCTAATTGCAGGAATTGGTTGGCTTATCATGCGTAAAAACAATGACCTCGACCAGGTTGAAGAGCTGGATTCCAGAGGGGTCGGATACGCACGTGATGGCACTTATGGAACTGCCCGTTGGATGAGCTTAAAAGAGGCAAAAAATGAATATGAAATCGGCCCTATTGACCAGGTAACTGGTGTCATTTTGGGCCAATACACAGACGGAGGCAAAGAGTGTGTCTGCCTGCCTCAAGACACCAAAGGGAACAGAAACATTCTTGTTTTGGGCTCGCCTGGGACTGGAAAATCGTATTGCTATGTCAGAAATGCAATCTTCCAAGCCATCATTCGAGGGGAAAGCGTAGTCATTACCGACCCTAAAGGGGAGCTGTACGAAAGCACATCAGAAAAGCTTCGCCAAGAGGGGTATAAGGTTTTTGTATTTAACTTGGTTGACCCGAAACGAAGCGACGCTTGGAACTGTATTTCGGAAATCTATGACCCGGAAAACGGAGATGTCAGTGATGTCCGTGTTACAGAATTTGCTGACACAGTCATGAAAAATACGGCTGAAGGCAAAGATGACCATTTCTGGGGAACGGGAGAAAACAACCTGCTCAAAGCAATTATCATGTTCTGTGCCTGGAACCGTGAAACCCATCTAAAAGCTATCTATGAATATGAAGGGAAAGCTTTATATAGGCAAGTAAAACACATGATTGACCCAGAGGATGGAAAGAAAATCCTGGATATCCTCGAAGCAGATAACATCCATTCGAGTATGCGGGAACGGGAAATGGCCATAAAGATTCTTGTCCGTTTGGCAAAAGGAGAGGAGACTGTTACAGATTATCTTGGGAAAATCCACCGTGAGGCTCCCCCCTGTGATATTGCATCTATTTACCATATGCTCGTAACCAGTGATATCAAGGCCCTCGAAGAGAAGTTTAAGGCAGTTCCTGTTAGTCATCCTGCAGGCATTGCGTGGTCTATTTTCAAGAACGGTTCAGACAATGTCCGGCCGGGTATTGTACAAGGACTTGCGCAAAGGCTTCAGTTGTTCCAGATGCGGGATATCCGTAGGATTACGACCAATGATGACATCCATTTTGAGGATTTGGGCGTAGAAAAAACGGCGCTTTTTGTAATCATCAGTGACAAGAGCACAGCAATGAGGGCTCTAACTTCTCTGTTCTTTACTTTTCTTTTTAAGGATGTGGCTGATGCAGCAGACCGCTTTGGCCCCCAAACTCGGTTGCCCGTCAATGTGATTTGCGACGAGTTTGCCAACCTTGGAACTATTCCGCAATTCGATGTCACCATCAGTACGGTGCGTTCACGCAAAATCAACATCTCAATTATTCTCCAGTCGGTTATGCAGCTCGAAAAGAATTACGAGGAGGCCCGTGAAACGATTATCAGCTGTTGTGACACTGTACTGTTCCTTGGGTGCAATGATGTAGAGACAGCCAACTTTATATCTGACCTTTCTGGAGTAGCAAGCATTCGTGTGCTGTCTACTCGTGACAGGCGAAATACATCCCTTGGCAATCGGACGGTTATGCAGGGATATGATATCAGCGATGGCGCAGGTAAGCGGAATTTGCTCAATCCCGATGAAGTCCGCCGCATCCCTCGGGAAGACGTAATCATTTACCATAACGGCCGCAATATTCTGCAGGTACATCGTTGTGGGTTTGACAACCATCGATTTTATCGTGAAGGGCTCCCTCCGGAGGCAAGATTGCGTGACTATCCTCTCGCGAGCGAAAAATACATGCTTACTGAAGAGCTGGACACTTTTGTACAAGCAGATGTCAGTAACCTGACCCGCCGGAATAGGGAAATCCTTACCAATGAAAGTTTGGACGAAGCAGACAAGAATGCCCGTTCATCTGGTCAAAAGGGGAGTGTGAGTGCCATTCAAATGCTGGATGGAGAAGAAAATGCATTTCAGTTTTGACCGCCTCAATATTGTTAGAAAGCCCTGCGCTTAATTGCACAGGGCTTTTACTTTTAATCAATTTAGAAAGGAAGAAATGTTTTATGGAAATCAAAAAAGATGCAGTAGAAACTGCCGTAGAAATGGAAAATGAGATGAATGCAGAGGTTGAAAAGAAACAGCCTCGCGTGGGGGCGCCGGCCGTGATGAAACTTGGAGCCTCCGTTGATGACGGCAATGACCTTATCGTTGCCGAAATGCCGGTTGCCAATCAGCGTGCGGAGATTACCCGTATGGAACGTGCCATTCGTGGCGGGGAAATCTGTTATGGCAAAGTAATCGGTGTAGAGGTCGGCGACCGTAATGATGTAAGGGTGGTTGTGAAACGCGACACCCTGCGGGTCGTAATTCCTGCCGAGGATTTCTTCGCTCATTCTGTCATGAAAGACATGGAGACCGAAACGGAAGAGAATAAGTTCATCCGTTACCGCCGCAAAGCATCGCACATGTTTGATGCTGCGGTATCTTTCGTCCCCAAAGCGTTGGGATATAATGAGGAAGGAATTCCCTTTGTTGTCGCATCTCGCAAGGAATCGATGGATAAGCTGCAGGAGAAACACTTCTTTGGCCCGAATGCAGATGTGAAGGTGGGGAGTGTGGCAAAAGCCTCCATCATTTCTGTCGGCCCCCGTTATGTTACGGTTGAATGCCTTGGCGTTGAATCTGTAATCGGTACGGGCGGGCTGTCGGCTTTCAGCTATATCGAAGATGCCTCTGAGGAATTCCATAACGGAGAAGGTCTCATTGTGGCCGTTGAAAAAATGACCGTAGATGAAGAAAACCGGAAGGTTACGGTCGATTTCTCCCACTCTCTGGTTGAACGGCTGGAAGCAAAGGTTGAGACCGCAAGTGAGAAGATGCTCAATGGGCGTTATTTGGCTACGGTGGTGGCAACGCTTAAAGATTACTACGTGGTCATCATCACGGGGCTCAAGATTCGTGGCCTTATTCCTATCAAGGATTATACTGGAACCGACACGCTGATTAAAGGTGATTCCGTAGTAATGCTGGTTACCGGAATCAATAAAGAGCGTAATCTGGTAATTGGCCGTTGCCTGAAGGCATAATACGAAGTAGGTTTGTTTGCTGGCCGGCAGGCAGTTTGTCTGCCGGCCTATTTTGTTTAGGGGAGGTGCCATATGGAAAAAATGGGCGCAAACGCCCTTGCGGAGTTTCTGACAAATATGTACCCTCAGCTTGGCAATATGTATATCGTTGACGATGGGGCTACCAACAACGCTGTTTTGTACAATCCACAAGGAGACCAAAAGAAACTGTCGTTTGTGAAAGTAATCCCTGTCCAAGTGGATGTGAGTCGGAAAGCGCGGAAGGCTATCACGCTCGCCAATAGAGAAAATCCTATTGGTGATTACTATTTTGAACAATCCAACGGGAACGTTGTTTTTGTATATACGCTAAAACTCAATCGATTGTTTGGATATCGAAACAGAGAAAAAAACCTGCTCAAAGTAATGGATAAAGGGTTTGTTTCGCTGAATCAGTGTACAGAAAAATGTTGTGTAGGAAAGGAGGGGTAAAGTAAATGGCACAGAAAAGGAAGAGGCGCGCAGAAGAAGGGCTGAACACGTATGTTATCCCGGAAAACTTCGTCGATACGGGCCGTTGTTTTAACGGCATGTTCCGTACCAGAAACCTGATTGAGGGCGCTGTTTTGGCAGCGCCCTTTGCCTATGTTACCACACATTTGAACTTGATAATGAATCAAAAAATCGTTCTTACTGTCGTGGTTGCGGGTGGGATTTTAGCTTTTGGGATTATTGGAATCAATGGCGATAGCGTTGTGGAATTTATCACCCATTTATTTGCCTATCGCAAAAAAAAGCGTGTAGCCAAATACAATCCCCGCGTAAAGACTGAGGCGACGCCTGGTTATCTTACAAAGGAAATCAGCGAGCTTCCACGAGATAAGATTCTTCGACTTATTGGAGAATTTAATAAACGCGGGGAGGAAACTGAAGAGGCCGTCAGCAGAGATATATATGACCCTGCATATCCGCGTGCATACTTATGGACGAGAAGAATACCATCGAAATCATCGAGACAGTAGAGAAGCCTGCTGCAAAAAAATCAAAGAAGAAAACAACGCGCAACATCATAACGGTCATCGTCATCTTACTGCTTATGCTGATTGCCGGCCTGCTGCTTTGGCAGAATTTCGGCCCTGGGAGAGACGATGCAGCCCTTCTGGAAGATGGAATCAAAGCGAAGCTTGGACAGCTTGAAGATAAGTCCAATGACGAAATCCAGGCAGCTCTTGATGAAGTCATTGAAGAGGGAAGTATTCGTGTTTCCATCAATATGAACCCCGTCTTCCCGGATGGCGGTTCCAAGGGAACTCTCAAGCTTGAGAACCATCCCAATAACCATTACAACCAGCGCGTTGTTATCACCCTGGATGAAACGGGTGAAGAGCTGTACAATTCCGGTCTTATGCCGGTAAACTCCAATATCTACGAAGATGTGTTGGAGGTCGACCTTGACCAGGGCGAATATGAAGCCACAGCGGTGTTTACCGCGTATGATACGGAAACCGATGCAGAGGTTGGCCAGGCGCTGGCCCAGATTCGGATTTCGGTTTTGAACTAAAGCAATAGGAGGGGTATAAATGGTATGTAAAAAGGCCGTGCGCAGGAGCTTTAGTCTCCTGTTTGCCCTTGTTCTGGCTATCAGCTGTTGTATGGTGCCGGCCTTTGCGGCCGATGAAGAGCTCCCGATTGATAAGGCTACATCCAATAGCGCGACCGTATCGGATGAGACGGATAAGGCGACCAATGAAGACCCCGACATGGGGACCCAATTCTTCATGTACATCGAGCCTGATATCGTGGTCAATGACCATCCGAACATGGGAGACACAGGCATCGATGTGTCATTGCTGATGATGGCGGCGCTGGCAGCCGGAACGGCGTATCTGGGAGTGTCGGCGTATGCAAATAAAGCTGAGAAGCATATGGCTGAAATTCGTTAAGACCGTCAGTATCCTTTTACTAATCTTATTCCTTGTGCTATCTGCAATGATTGGAAATAAGCTGTATGGGACATGGAAGGTCGGGAAAATAAATCAGCAGCTCTCTGAAATCCGTGCGCAAGAACAAGAGGAAGGCGATTGGTCTAAAGGGATGCTGGAGGTCAACGAGGATTATGTCGGCTGGCTGACCATTTATGGGACAGGTGTAGACGGGCCTGTATTGCAAGGAGAGGACAACAACGAATACCTGCGGACGGATATTTATCATGAATATAGTATCGCAGGGACGCTCTTCATGGATGAGCTCGTAGACACAGAGGTTGATGGCAACATCATTATCTACGGCCACATGATGAATGACAGCACGATGTTCGGGGATTTGAAAAAGTACAAAGACAAATCATTCCTTGCTGAAAACAATATCGTTCGATGGGAAGATGTCCGGGGAGAGCATTATTATAAGCTATTCGCAGCAACGCTGGTCTCTGGGTCCGCCACGAATACCGGATACCTGAACCTGCAGCAGTGGGCAAATATCATCGACGAGCAGGAAACCAAGCTGATGTTGGATATCCTCAAAGAGAAGTCGTTCCTGTATCAAGACAATATGTTCCGGGGAGAAGGGCAGTACATCTTCCTGATGACCTGCGACTATACCTGGAACAACTACCGACTTGTATTGGTTGGAAAAAGAATGTGACCACACGCTCCGGCAAAAGCCGGAGCGTTTTTTGTTATTGTACACAAGGGTTCCATTCTCCCGAAAAGTTCGGATAATGGTTTCTATCAAAGAATAAAACGCAAATCCTGTGTCACGGAACTGGCGCAGGGTTTGCGTTTCTTTGTTTACATAAAAAACTTTTTTGGAAGGAGAAAAATCTAATGGGAAAGAGAATTATTTGGGAATCCAACCCCGAACTTAGTCAGGACGAAATCTTCTTTGTCCGAGAGGAAATGGATGAACCGAGAATCGGGATGGAGGAGGGTCTGACAGATGAAGAAATCATTGAGTATTATCTGTCTGAGATTAACCCTTTGTATCTGGAGGATGAGAGGGCAACCCTGGATATCAAACTCCCGGACAAGGTAATCGCTATTGCTGATTTGGGCCTATGGAATGGCCGGCACCAGGGATATCGGATTATGAGCGATAACCTCAACTGCGTGCTGCAGTCTCATGTAAACGGTATTTCCGATATCTGTGTCTATGGAGATGGCTATAATATTCGCGCTGATGAAGCACACCATGATGGGACAAACCACTATTTGTACCGTGTTATCAGACCGGATAAATGCCCTGATGCTTTGTTGAATGCTATCTACAATGGGGATGGAATCAGCAAGGAAATGCTGAATCGGTACACACGGTCTTTGTATCCTTATGTTGCTCAGGTCTATGGATGGCCCTGCAGACAAAACAAGCGGGTCATGAAATAAAGGAGGTTTAGACGATTGGAAGTATTTAATCCTGAGAACTTCCCGAAAACACTGGCCTATGTGAAAAAGTATGATACAGGCAACCGGCGTTGTAACCGCTGCGGCTGTGTGGTTTTGATTGAGCCCCAGCCAATGGATGCTGAGTATCCATACCAGTGTATGTCATGCGATGAAAACAGGTTTGGCATTGAGACACATTTGGGGAACCCCCATACCGAAGAGGAGTTCCGAGAGATGTGTCGCAATACAAAAGACCTATTGTTTTTGGATGCATAACAAGGTAAATCATTTTTTAAAATCAAGAAAAGGAGAAACGGAAAAATGGCAAACATGCGTTGGGATTTCACATATGCTGAAAACAGTGTGTGGTATCTTATCCTCTCCGATGATAAAAGCGCAACGGCCGTGCTTCGCAAGGAGGATGGGAACTATTCCTTCGACTTTTCTGCAGGGCATACCCGCTTTATCAACCATGGCCTCAAGGCAATCAGCCTTTTTGATGCAATGAAAGAGGTTGAAGCGATTGTATGCAAAACATATGAGTCGGTGCTTAAAAGCTGCCTGGAGCAGACAGAATGGGTCAAGTCGAGGCTGTCCTGTATGGCTGTCAGTGGAACCAGTGAAGAAAAGAGGCTCAACACAGCTATCAACTATCTTTACCGTGACGCAGACAACTATAAGGTCAAAAACCGATGTGTCATCAATGGGGTTCTTGATGAAGAGCAACAAAAAATGATTTTGTCCTGCCTGGAGGCTGGGGAGTATTTTATACCCCAGCTTGTCGGGTTGACAGAGCGCCGTTTTGATGAATATGACCCGGAACGCGACCATCCGTTCATGGAGATGGATTCTGATGCTTTCGAGCTTACGGAAGAGGGCAATGATGTATCTTTGACCCCGGATGAACTGGTCAACAGGTTCCTGCTTCAGAAAAACAATTGGAATATCTTGGAGCATGGCACGGTTGATGTCGGGTGATGCTACAAGCTGTCGAACGGTTTGTGTGCCAGGCGTGAAATGAGTGACACGACAGCTTAAGTCGATTGACAAAGATAGTGGAATTTAATAAAATAAAGGTGGTGATGTAGTTGCTGAAAGAGAGAATGGCAGATAGCCGTGAAGAGACCGATAAGAGATATCGTAGATATGTGCAGGAGTTGCGATATATCGACGATAGCTTCATGTCGATAGCTCTGAATGACAAGATTACCGTACAAGAAGTCCTTAATGCGATTCTGGATTTCCCTGTTGAAGTCACCCGAGTAGAGTCTCAGCGGACGGAAAACCGTCTGTATGGCCGTGGCGTTCGTCTGGATGTCATCGCAAGAGACAAAAACGGGAAGTTCTACAATATCGAAATCCAGCGAGCAAATGAGGGCGCGAATGTCCATCGTGCGCGATACAATGCGAGCATTTTGGACACTGTTGTTTCGAACAAAGGTGAGGATTTTAAAAGCCTGCCGGACACATACATCATTTTCATTACGGAAAAAGATGTGTTTAAGGCAGGGTTCCAGCTGTATCACATTGACCATATCATCCGCGAAACGAATGAAACTTGCGATGATGGGCAACATATAGTCTATGTGAACGGCGCCTGCCAGTCGGATACTG
>OJNQ01002399.1_pt1 | contig 12086 bp, 17 predicted proteins | sample 1597621 | NCBI WGS metagenome assembly OJNQ01 (sample SAMEA2452137, study PRJEB22498) | human gut metagenome | reverse complement strand
ATTAATTCCTTCACCACGGAGGCCGGACGTTGTACGACCTCTCCTGCCGCAATCTGGTTCGCTACCGAGTCGGGTAATAATTGAATTACGTCTGCCATACCGGAATCCTTAGAATAATTTCATGATAAGATCAATCTTGTAAGTCGCCAAATAAAAGATCGCAATCAATATAATGATAAGTATCATAAAGAGACGGGTTGCGTAACCAAGGCGCAATCCACCACGTTCACTTTTACGTTTAGCATACTCCTTTTGCAATCCGGCTCTGACATCGGGGATATATTCATCTCCTTCTTCCGGCAGACCCAGTTCTGTTTCTCTCGTTCTTTTCTGGCTTCGGCCTCCGGGTCCCAATAGCGGGGTTTCGGGTTGAAACGGCGATATTCCGGTTGTTTAAATAGTCCCATGATTTCTATTCCTTAGCACGTTAAATCTTTAATTGTTCGTTTTCGTTTTCTTCGATGTCTTGCCAAAACTACGGGCAATCCATTTCGGTACGATAAATGCCCCGATAAACAGGTAAGGGTAGTAGCTGATGAGCCTCCATAAAATGGCCATCGCTATGGCAACCCCGGCGCTCGGAAGAAATTCTCCGAGGTACTTGGAGAAGACAAATTCCGCAAAACCGCTACCACCTGGAGTCGGGCTTACCAGCATCATGATCCACATGACGAGTTGTCGTGCAAAGATAAGAAAATGTTGCGCCCAATCATAACGTCCGAACCAAAAAGCCACGAGGATGGCGTTCACCACCCAGTAACGTGCTGTCCACGAGAAGAAAGTCGCTCCGAATGTTTTTAGCCAGAAGGAGAACGGCATATTTCTTAATTCGTGGGAATTCCGGATAATATCGGTTCCGGCCTCGTTGGCATCATGACGCCATTTGCGGAGAATGCGCCACCGGAATAATTTCATGATCAGCCATTTCAAGCCCCGAGGATTCTTGAATAACCCGTAGCTTAACACGAGAAGGTAGGCAAGTTTCACGCTATACCCGATAACGGCCACGAGAATTAACCCGTCGGCCACTGCTTTCGTGGTATCCGGCATTTCCCACAGTGCCTGATGGTTGACGAACAGCAGTATGAGTGGAAACATGATGATGAAGTACAATTCGTCAAGAAAGGAGGTTGCCATGACCATGGCGGAACTTTTCCACGAAAAGGATCGCCAGGCTGGTTCCCCCGATGGCGGAGGGAGTTACGGCCGAGGTGAATTCCCAGAGGAATATGACCCGGATGGACTGAATCCAGTTTAGTTTCCCGCCGGACAGTATTTTGATCCGGATAATATACCCGAAATCCCGGATGGCCATACACAGGACGGCAACGAATAACCAGAACACGGTGTTCCATGTAAAGGTGATCATGTCAAATGCTTTGGGATCGAATTCTTTATATAACATGTAAGAGACCACGGCCAACCCGATAATGATGGGGTATATGATTTTATACGGGCTGATTTTTTTTGTCAGTTTCTGGTTCTCTTCTTGGCGCTCCTGTTCCATAAACTCTGGTTTTTATTTGTGGCTAATTTACGAAAAAAAGGACAACGTGTTAAACTCGTTGTCCTTTTTTTCAGGAAAGAGTGGTTAATTAGGCTACGATGATTTTTTCACGACGGGAGAGATTTTCGTGGTATCGTTTACTTACAGCCCGGTGAATGAAGTACATGTAAGGTAGTCCCAAGTTGGTTTCGAGAAGGGAGTTAACCACGATGGTCATGAAACTTGGGTTACGGATTCCCGTGACCAGTAGTACGAATTCCCATGCGAATTGTACTAGAATCCCGATGGCAAGAATCCACGGTATGTTAATCTTTCGGGTTTCGTCCGTCGTTCTGATGTTATGAATACAAAGAATAGCATATCCGACGAAGAGGATGAGGGCCATGATACCATGGTAGGCTCCCGTACCCCTTGAAATGGCGATCGGGGCGAAATTACCCCCGAAACTTTGGCTTAGTAACGAGGTGGTAAACCAAGAGGCGATAATCAAGATGGACCATTCCAATGCCCGTTTGTCCCGGTCGAGCCAGAGCCATATCCATACGAAATTCGTGAAACCATAACTCATGCTTAACCACAGGAGAAAACAGAACGGATCGGCTCCTTCCACACTTCTCGTGCCTAAATACAGGTAAAAATAACCATAGTCAACAATGAAATACAGGATTCCGGCCAGTAATCCGACAATGATTGCCAAATATCTTTTCGTGTAAACTAAGGTTGCACCTAAGAAAAGTAGGAACGCGACATCAAGGTACATGTAAAGTGCGTTCATCGTACGTGCTGCAATAACTTCCATTATGTTGTATTTTTAGGTTTAGTGATGATTTATGCAACATAATTTATGCCAAATTGGATTTTTTTTGCTGAAATGCTAAAAATTGTTCCTACCCGTTTCTAGGATTTGTAATCTTCCGGGTGAAGTCTTACCCTCGGTATGGCTACTCTTGCGTCTTGTCGTTATCTCTTCGTTATCCTTTCGATGAAGTCAGTTTCTATAGGAACGAAGGGAAAACGGAGAGTTGACGACAACATAAAGAGACAGATGTAAGTGTTGGTTTGGGGATGGAGGGGTAGAGAAATAGTTTTGAAATAAAAATTTGAGTATTTGCACTCCACTTTTCCTTGTTTTTTTAAGCCGTTCCAAAACCTAAAAAAAGCCCCGAAAACGCTCTTAAAAAGAAAAAGCATTGAATTTCAATGCTTTAGGTGGTGTTCGTGGACTTTAAGGTTGAATTATCGAACCAATTTGTTGCCGATTGGGTTAAAATAATACAGTTTATGAATGATATTGGATGAGGTAGAATCACGTCTTTCATAAACGATTAGAGGGAAATGGGGGGACGTACCCCTGTGTCGTTTTTCCGTATCCTCTCTCTCGGCTTTTTTTAGAGGTTAATGAAGTAGGAATAACAACCGTATCTTTCATGAATCTGGGGGATATTTGAGAAATTCTCGAAGTTTACTATACTTTCTGTTTTTATTGTTCTTACTTTTTCGTATCCGATACTATTTATAGAAAAAATCAAGACATGGCAACAGGTAAAAGACAATTTAGAGACATGGAAGATGACGTGAAACAGAAAATCAGTCAAAGTTTGAAAAACCGGGGAAAATCTTCGGAACACGCTCAAAAAATTTCGGATTCGATGAAGAGATATTGGAAAACCGTTCCGCCTAAACCGAAACCGAGTGACGAGGAGAGTTCGGGGGTAATTTGATACCCCCCCTTTTTTTCACCACTTATCAAGGTGAAAAAACTTGCTTTTTGGCAAGGTGATAATAAAAGTGCTAATGTGAAAATGAAATGTTATGTTTTGATAAACTAATGATAAAAACAAGTATAAATAATATATCTGATATAGGTGATGATTTTGTAGCTAATATTAAAAATGATGTTATAATATCCCACAGGTACAAGCAAGAAATGCCCCTTTTGAAAATTCGTTTAGAGCATGGGCATGATGAATTGATAATAGAGTTTACCTCGAAGTTATTAGGGGATGATATGATTTATTTGATAAACCAGTCTAACATTCGTCAATGTTTGGATAATATCAATGCTCTTGGTTGTTGTCACTTGGCGGTCGATGCGATTCTTAATGAGGCGGAAGTTTTACGGTGTGATGTAACGAGAGATGTTCTTTGTTCCGACATATCGAAAATTTCAAATTATGTGGCTACACATATTAAGAATAACAAAAAATGGGTTTGTAAGCAATACCAACAAAATGGTGTCGTGCTTGAAAATGTCGTGAGTACCGCAAGATGTAAAAAACGCTTGACGATATATGATAAGCATAAGGAATTGTCAAAAAGTCGAAATCGTGACTACTTGAACGGTCTTTCCGCTAAGTCTGCCGTGGAGGATTTCTACAAGGATAAAATTAGGTTCGAGTTAAACTTGAACTCCAAAGAACAGATTCGGAAAAATTTGAATGTGGAGGAAACAACTTTAGTAAAGGTGTTAGCCGCTTGTGGTAATCCTATCTTGAACATTCTGGATGAGGTGTTATGCCAACCTGTTTCATGTGAAGAGGTACAAGGTCTCTCTTTACGAGATTATGAACGACTTGCATTTTTACGTGAACATGATAATGACTTGCAAAAGGTGGAGATGAAAGTTCGTTCCCTTGTTTCTTGTAACACTTCAATCAATAAAACGATGAAACCGTATAGGGAATTGTTAGGCCGCTTGAATCAAAATATTTCCGTCATTTCTTTTCCGGCTCTATTGAAAGAGCCTGCCTAACCTTTTCCGTGAGGGTGAACAAGTCTTCCGGGGTGTTGATTTTGAAAATGTCTCCCCTAAATTCCACGAACCCGGATAATTCATTAATACGTGGTGTCTGAAATAACTCCGAGACTTCCACGCCTAAAACTTCGGCGACTTGGCGTAATCGGTCAAGGGTTGGATTACCGTTGAGGCTATTGGATAGGTTTACTCGATTAATGTGTAAGGCCGTGGCAATATCTTGCATACTCATACCTTTTAGCTTGCATAGTTCTTTCACTCTTAATTTGCTCATGTCGTAATGGTTTATTGGTTACAAATATAGTAAGAATTTCAATATACTATTACATTATGAAGAAAATATAGTGATAAACCATTAAAAAGTAGTTGATTAATTTGGTAAATTGTAAATAAATCACTACATTTGTGGTGTAAAAACAAATAAACCATTACAAATATGAAAAGAATAGTAAAATATAGGATGGGATGTAGCGGTTCGGGTTGGGGAATCTGGGATAATGAAACGGGTGAAAAGGTGGAGGGATGTGGAACACGTCTAAATGCCTTGGAACGGTTATACGAGTTGAATGGTTGGACTAAACCTAAAAGGTGGTACTAGCGTGTACCACTTTAAAAATGTGCTGTTTTAATCTTTTAGATAAGGTTTTAGAACACGATTTTTTGTACTGGAATAACGCAAAGAATTAAAATGAAACAGGAGATAAAAGAAGTTGTGATATTTGCCCGGGTGTCCTCTACTGGGGATAGACAAGACTACCAACGACAAGTAAATGATTTAACCGACTATGCAACTCGAAACGGGATGAAGGTAAAAAGAGTGTTCGCCGAAAAGGTCAGCGGGGGAAAACGTAATGAGGAACGGGAGGAGTTGATGAACATGATTGCTTACGTGAAAGAACACAAGGTTAAGAAAATCTTGGCAAGCGAGTTGTCCCGGGTTGGGCGGAACACGTTACAAGTCTTGAAAACTATCGAGATACTGAACGAGAACGGGATTAGCCTATTTATCCAGAATTACGGGATTGAAACATTGACGGACGAGGGAAAGATAAACCCGATGAGTCAACTACTTGTCACGATTTTGGCGGAGATAGCTCGAATGGAGAGAAAGACCATACAAGAACGTATGGAGAGTGGGTATCGTAATTACCGGGAGAATGGGGGTAAAGTTGGTAGGAAAGTGGGGTATCGGAAAGACGAAAGAAAACTATTACAGGAATACGTGGACGAGGTGAAGTTGCTAAGAAAAGGTTACTCGCTTCGGAACGTAGCGAAAATAACAGGACATTCCGTTTCCACCATCCAAAAAATTAAGTTAGTTTTGGCGAAACAATAAATAATGAAATTAAAATATGACACCCATTAGGCGTTTGTTAAATGCTGAAAAGTATGTACCTTTGCATCGTTGAGGATAAAATACCTTGACATTGTACATATAGAAGCGTTTAGCTTTATCCTGTAACTGAAAATCTGGTAAATTTTTGTGCTTACAGATAATAAGTAACCGGTCTCCACGTCTCTGTTGTATATGTCGAGTAGGTCAGCCCCCTTACGGGAGCTTTCCCCTCTAAGAACCGTACGTGCGAGTTTCCCCGCATACGGCTCAAGCAACATGACCGCTACCGACTTTGTTGTCGGTAGAGCCATCTCATTTTCGACTTTCATATTCATAATCTACTTTGCATTTTACGTTTACAACTGGTATGTACAAGAGTTCTTACCTTTTGTCCGCTGACTATTTGTTCAGTGATACTCCAAGGTCTTTCTCTGTCAATACGTTCTCCACATACGGGACACACTTTATTCTGTCGTTTCCAAATGTTTATCAGAGATTGTCTGCCTTTCAGCGTTTGCTTCATTCGGTAGGTTTCTCTCCATTCGTAGTACGACTTATCGGCTGGGTCATACGGATTGGCATAATGTCGAACCTTGACGAATTTTTCATGGTGAATGGTTGGTAGATAGGTCAGTTCGATATAATCAATCTTATCTTTCTTGCCCATATCTGCCGCAAATCTCCACGAACGTCCGTTTAGTGTTCTGAAATACTTATCCTTTACCCATCCTTTACATTTTTGTGGATGTCTGCGTCTTGCCCATTGCCATATTTTCTTGAAGATTTCCCAATCTATTCGGTGGAATACTTTTGCAGAAGTACCGTATTTATAATAGTTGCCCCAGCCTTTTATGATTGGATTCAGCATCATAATAAGTGACTTCTGTTTTACACACTTGTTGGCTTCTATCGTCTTGCGGATTTTTTCGCAAAACCTCTTTTGCGCATCTTTGGATGGAGTTGTCAGCAGCGTATTATTGCGGAACTTTCGGATATTGAAACCGAGAAAGTCAAATCCCTCATTTATATGTGTGATTTTTGTCTTTTCTTCTGATAGTGTCAGACCTCTTTCCGCAAGGAACTTACGTACTAATGGAAGTATAACCTGTTCTATCGTTTTCTTATCCTTTGCCGTTACAATGAAATCATCTGCATATCGTACAAGATGTATCTTAGGAACTATCTTTTTGTAGTTCACCTGATATTTCTTGACACTCTTTTCCAACAAATCTTGCAGTCCGTCAAGTGCCATGTTTGCAAGAGTTGGGGATATTATGCCACCTTGTGGGGTTCCCTCTTCCGTAGGAAAGAGTTCTCCATTGAACACATATCCGCATTCGAGCCATTTGCGTAGTATCTCCTTATCCATAGGGATATTGTTGATTAACCACGCATGACTGATATGGTCGAAGCATCCTTTGATGTCCCCCTCAAGAATCCATTCGGGAGCGACCGAACGAGAAAGAACGATGTAGCATTGCTCGATGGCATCATGCGTACAGCGATGCTTGCGGAATCCGTAAGAGTGGTTGTCGCCAGTAGTTTCCGCTATCGGGTCAAGAGCCATTAAGTATAATGCCTGCATCGCACGGTCTTTCATCGTTGGTATTCCGAGTGGGCGTAGTTTCCCGTTCTTCTTTTTGATATTCACACGTTTTAGAGGTTGTGGCTTGTAACCACGTCTTTTCAGAGTGAATATGGCTTTGGCTTTCGCCAATGGAGAAGACCATGTAATCTTGTCAACGCCGGAAGTAGATTTTCCTTTGTTAGTCGTAACTCGTTTTACCGCCAATGCTTTGGCGTAGAACGAGTGGGTAAGCATCCATTGCAAGGCTTTTACCTTGTTATGTCTGCCTTCCCTCTGAGCCTTTACAATACGTGCTTGCAGCTTTTGGACAAAACGCTCACATTTGTTCCAGTCGATTTTCGACCAGAGCTCGTGAATGTCTATGTCTTCGGGCGCACACGCCAATTTCTTTGCGTTCATTTGCTTTCCTTTCTTTAAAAGTTCTGTAAACTATCTTGTAAAGTGTCACCATAGACGGAAGTCTGCCCACTTTCGTGTCGGATAATGTTGCCCTTATCAGCCCGTGATATTGGTTCAATCCGTATCCTCCCCATTACAGGGAGGCATTCGCTTTTTCCGTTATCCTATACCCGCACCCCATGTAGGCTTGCCTTGCGGCTTGCTTACCAGTTCCAAAGAACTGGAGAGATACGGGCTTACCGTGTTTTACATAAGTGACAAATAAGCGGGTTAGGTCCTGTCTATTCCACCGGCAGTGCTAATGTCCGTGTGTCCCCAAAATTCAAGAGGACAGCCGACTGCTTACCTTTTGGTTCGAGCCTGTCAACAACCTTTGGCTCGTTATACTTTACGATGTTTATCGGACAGTTTACTTTCGTTGACCATACCGCTAAGCCAAGCTCCTCGCGCTGAATGGTATTATCAGCCGTTGATTTCCCCTCGCGGTTCAATCTTCTCCTTTCGGAAAGGCTACCTTGTCGGGACAGCTTCGTACAAAAGGATTGCTCCTAATGCACGTGTCCGTAGGCTACTCCAGACGGAACTGGAGGTGTAATCTTGATGTTACACAATCACTTACGCAACTTCACGTCGCACAAACTTGGAATAGACCTTCACACCTCCGATAAGGCCGACCACGGCTCCGATGGCATAAATCAGTTTGGTTCCCGGATCGAAATAGGAAGTGACCATGTTGGTGGCTTCAGTGATACCGCCGATACCGTTACCCTGGGCGAAAGCCCCTGTCGTTGCAAGCAGCATCATGGCTGCAAAAAAGAATCTTTTTTTCATGTGTCGAAACTTTTAATTGGTGAGACAAAAAATGATTTCGACCACGAATATATAACGCTTAATTCATTGATTTACAACACTGACGATGCGTGACATCGGGTGTCATTACGTTACATCGGAAAGGGATTTCCAAGCGATATGAAAAAGAATTTTTGGCAGCCGATTGAAAAAAGGAGAATATAAAAACGGGCACTCTCCATGAAAAAATGAGAACGCTGCAACTTGTCAGAATCAAAAAAGCAAAGTCTGAAAACCGGGCGGCTTTCAGACTTCGCTTCATGTCATGTGAACGCAGTTTACTCTGCTGCTGAATCGGAAGAGAAGACACGCTGTTTCCTCCGTTCCTCCTTTTTCTCTTTTTGCAGCTTCTTTTTGAATTCCATTTCCTTCAGAATCTGTTTCAGCGGCCTGACAGTTTCAGGCTGCTCACGCTTGAACCTCTTGAAGTAGATATCCTCTATGAACTGCGGAAGCGGAACTTTCCACGGCTCCTGTCTGTGGTTGTCAATCTTCCCGAGTTTGTCAGGATTCAGACCAAGTTCACGTGCCATCTGCACATGCCTGTCCGACAGACGGTGACGCTTCTGGGCAGCCATCCATTTTTCCAATATTGCTTTTGTTACTGCCATAATCATTCATTTTTTGCAAAGGTACGAATCTTGCCATTATGATAAGGATATGACTATTTGTATTTTATCCGACGTTGTTTTCTGAAAATGAAGAAGGCACGCCGATATCACATCGACATGCCCCCAAAAATATGGCAACAAAAGAAACAATTAAACGAATTTACCTATATCGAAAACTTCTTTTTTCTTCGGAGTACCCCTTCGTCTTAAAAGCGGTTTTCCGGCTTCATCCAGATATTCGTTGAGCAGATGCCCGATTTTATGCTGGCATCCGATTTCGTTTTCAAGAAGATTCAATATTTCCGTACCGGATAACTTGTGATAAATTGTCATGCTCGCACGAAAAGCCTTCTGTTCATCACGGGTAGCGGAAGTCAACACTTCCACAACATTATTCATTTCCTCGAATGTCATTGCCGTGTTGAAATCAGGATCAGGTTCCGCACCCACCGGAGCCATAAGTTCTTCCTTTTCCTCCTTGGTCAACCCTTTGTTTTCCTGTACCACATCCTCGGGATTGATTTCTTCATCTTCTTCTATAGGTTCCCTAACCAATGGTTCGGAATGTGTTGGCTTTTTTCTTGCCACATCAGGGTCTTCCAGATAGACGATTCTGGTCTTGCCAATCACGTCATTATCGTCAACCTGAGAAGGCCGTTCTACAGTTACAGGCTTCTCCTGTACCACTTTTGTTTCCGGCACATTTTTCTTACGCCTTGCCTTTTTCCTGGCTTTTTCGGCTTTCTTTTCCCTGTATATCCGATATTCTTTACGATATTTCCATAACTTGATACGGGCTATACGCATCATACGGTACACTTTCTCCCATGCGTCATACACTTGCTGGCTGAAAATGAATATCCACAATCTGTATAATATGAAGATAGCGCACAGGACTTTGACTGCGAAATAAATTTTAATTTCCATAATCAGCTTTCTTTTCTTCGTACAATTTTATAATCTCAGGTGAATATTTTTTCAGATGCTCGTCCACAATATTATTGATGTAGCCGGACATGGTAGCTTTGGGGTCTATGACCAAAAGCATGTATTTGATTATACAGGCATTCTCCTGCTCGATACAGACTTGTGCCCGCTTTGCCAACGGTTTACAAGTAAGGTATTTTTCTTTGTAAATGGCACATCGCTCATCAATGCCGGGCGATTCTTTCTTTTGTTCAGGAAGGTTTACCGGTTCTGCATTTTTCACAGCCTCATTTGATTTGGCTGTATCCTTTTGTTTCAAACCGGACTTTCTGCCGAAAGTCATTTGTATAAGCCTTGCAGAAGCATGAATGGCTATCACTAATACAATAAATACCATGATAATAACGACTACAATAGTCATAGTGTCAAAAAAGTCTCCCATAATTATTTTTTATATAAAGGTTCATTATTGATTTGATTATAATAGAGGCCGTCTATTTCCTCCTTATATTGCTCGAAATGAGCGGTCAGTACATTGTCAATGAATTTCGACATACTGATTTTGGGGGCTACAACCGATAAGAATTTCTGTATAAGCCGATAATTGTCGATACCGATATAAGCCTGCTGCCTTTGCAGAACATTTCCTCCCGAAAGGAACTCTTTGCGGTACGAATCCGTGACGTCCTTTCGTTTTTTTGGTTTGCCTGTACTTTTCTCAACAGTTACAGGTCCCGGATTGTCCGCTTCGCACTCATTCCCATCGGATTCATCAGTGGTTATTACATCATCCACGGATATGTCTTTCCCATAATTGGGTATATCCCCGGCCATAATGCCTCTGATCATCTCTTCGTTCACGGTTACTTGTTTTTTTGCCATAGTATTTATTTTTTGAATTTGACCAATAGTTCTTCCGCCAATTCTGTCAGCCCGCTACCCTTCAACGATTTGGCTGGAGGAGGAAACAAGGTACAACGAAAGAAGTTTCGGGTTGTCAAGGATAGTTCCTTGTTGTAGCGGTTGGTTTCTGGGATGATGGTATCCAATACCGTAAATTCCAATTTTTGCATGATGATATTGTAAGCGTCGAAAACTTCCGTGGAAGCGCGGGCATCTTTACGGGTCCAGAAAAAGAGGAATTCTCGCAAGGGAGCTTCCTTGCTTGTCTTGGCATAGTCCCATACGATAGTTGAGAACGAAAGACTGCTTTGCATTACAATACGGTCAGGAATAATCGGGGTTATCACATAGTCCATGTTCACGATGGTGTTGATTACGCCGGAAGAATTCACTGTTCCGGGCAAGTCCACGATAATCAAATCGTAATTCCCATTATTCATAAGTTTCTCCGCGGCATCACGGGCATTTTCCGCTTTTGAGCCGACAATCGTATAGGCTTTCTTCCGGATACGTTCGTACTGGGATTTCAACAGTTGTTTGAAATAATCACTGTTTTCAACAGTACGCATATCTCTTTCTTTCATGCGTACCAAGCTGTACTGCGGATAATCGCAGTCGATGACAGCTACATTCAGTCCTTTCAGGTAATGATAATACCCGGCAAGCATAATCGTCATGGTCGATTTACCCACTCCGCCTTTCTGGTTGCAAACGGCAACTAAAACTGTGTCTTTTTTCATTTTTCTTTCTTTTTTATAGTTAAACATTAATCGGATTCAGTATTCCAGTAAGTAAGGAATGACTGGATATATGCCGTAATACGGTATCTAATCCATTCAGTCTGACGGTCATTACTGCACATCACAAGTCTGTCAGACATTCCTTACTGCCTGTGTGCAGTACTCCATTCGTGCATCATTCCAGTCATACATTCTCTCATCCAGACAGTCAGTCAGCAGGTCCTTCAGACACTCTTTACCGCACATATTCTGTCGTTCATGCCGCAAATAAAAAGGAAAATTTTCATACCGGCACTATGTTTCGGGCGAGGTGACGACCCGTGTCATCAAATGACATCTTGTTACATATAATATACTGTTTTACAGATAGATATATCGCCGTAACTTTGCCACCGACAACGGAACGGATGCCGGATGGAGCTATCCCCGAAGCCGAAGAATGAGGCTGAAGGTCAAAACTCAATTTGACTT
>OJNQ01002398.1_pt1 | contig 12087 bp, 12 predicted proteins | sample 1597621 | NCBI WGS metagenome assembly OJNQ01 (sample SAMEA2452137, study PRJEB22498) | human gut metagenome | reverse complement strand
TGGCTTTCGCCAAAGCAGCGGGAATGTGCCTGATGAATGGGTATGCAGTTTTCAAAGTTCCGGGAGAGATAAAAAAGACCTCTCACTCTATTTGCCGTTGAGTGAGAGGTCTAACAACCCTATTTACTCAAAAAAGTTTTTCAGCTTTTTGAGTATCCGGTTTTTCCGCTTGTGGACGGCCTGCTGGGAAACGCCCAGGCCTTTTGCCACTTCGCTTTCTGTTTTCTCGTCAAAGAACAGGGCACAAATGAAATCCCGTTCTTCTTTGGTAAGCTGTATAAGCGCGGTATGTAGCTTGTCCACCACAAGTTTTCGGATCACTACATCCTCCACGCTCTCCGCAGCAGTGGCAAACTGGCGGGTATTTTCTTCCATGAGCCTGTCCAGGGAATCCTCCCGGCTGGGGAGAACCTGTTTGATTTCGCCGTTGCTGCCGTAAACCGGGCGCTCGCTTTTCAGATCCGCCTCAAAGTAGCGCATTTTCCGGTCGCCCCGCATATAAGCGGTATATACCTCGTCCGTGACCTCGACAAATTGGCCGCGAACCCATATTTTCTTTTTACCAGCGTCCACGCTGTGTACCTCCGTTTCGTCTGAATTTCGGGAAGAAATCCAGACGGACGGCGGCCCCCTGCAACGCGGCTGGCTTGTCCTAACGGGAAATAACAGAAATCTGCATTTCCCGACATAGAAAAAGCGCGCACACCTTCTGGTGTACGCGCTCGGCTGTTGGCTTTTGGCGGATGATGGGTAAGGCCCAGGGAAAAGGAAAAAGCCTGTCGAACAAAAAAATACCGCAATCCCCTTGAGGACTGCGGTATGTAGGAAATGCGGATTTAATCCGGCGCGGGGCGGGCAGGCCCCCGGCTTTTTCTTTTCAGGCTCCATGTGCTATCCCCTTATGGGGATAAGCTGACAGACATCACCACCTTTCCCCAGACTAAAAATGTAGATGGGGGTAGTATAATGGATGAAATACAAATGAAATGGAAACGAAACGCAAATAGAACACAATTCGGTCGCAAATTCAGAGCAAAGCCGACAAGGAAAGGGCGGAAAAAAGCGCCATTTGTAGGGCTTTGGGAGAATGGCGCGAAAAAACGGCAGCCCATAGAGGGCTGCCGTTCTCAATCATCAATGTACTTCCATGCAGTACCCGATGTCCCGGATACAGGAAATTGCAAAAGGTGGCCGGGGAAAGGCTGCGTACAGTTTCTGCCGCATACTCCGCACATGGCTGCCCACCGCGATATTTTCATTGCCAAAGGGTTCTTCTTTCCAGACTTTTTCATACATCTGTCCGTAGGTAAGCACCCGCCCTTTATTGGTCACTAATAGGCAGAGCAGGGCGAACTCCTTGGTATTCAGCTCAATTTCCTGCTGACCGTGATAGATTTTTCGGCGGTCTGGGTAGATTTGCAGGCCAGGGAGTGACAGGATCGGCTCTGGGTCAATCTCCCACATTTTCAAATCCGGGTGGAACTGTAAAAAGGTAAGAAAATCCTCAAATGTCCGTTTGTCTTTATCCTCCAGCTCCATAATCACTACTCGTCCGATGGTATCACCTCCCGGCTGCTTGGCCAGGCGGCTTCTCTCAATTTCTTATAGCTCGTTTCACTGATGACGTGTTCCAGTTTGCAAGCATCCTGTGCCGCAATATCCTGGGGTACACCAGCCTCGATGAGCTGCCTGGTGAAAAACTGGTGTTTCTCATAAATCTGTGTAGCTATTTGCAAGCCAGAATCTGTGAGGGAGAGTGTGCCATCAGTATTTTTGACAATATACTCGGATTTGGACAATTCCTTGACAGCCCGGCTCACAGAAGGCTTTGTAACCCCCAAATGTACGGCTATATCAACACCGCGAACGCTACCGTGCTTTTGATGAAGGATAAGTACAGCTTCAAGATAATCCTCCATAGATGATGTCAAAGCCAATGGCGCACCTCCTTTTTGAATCATTGTGCCAATTTCAAAGATTCCTGCCTATTCATCACAATATTGTATCCTCATTTACATCATCCGATATGCCACAAAAACAGTCATTCGTTATATGCAGGAACAATGGTATGAGACAGGTGGAACTTAAAAAAACATGATATTTATTTAAGGTGAATTGCCGCAACATCTACATGGTTGGGAATGCTATTAAAGGTATAGGACTCAATCACATCGCTATTGAATACAGCGTATTCATTTCGATAGTTGAGCGGAATAATCACGCTGCTTTCATTGGCGGAGTTCAAAGCCTCTGTAAAGATTTCTTGGACAACTGCTGGATCGTCTGTATTATACAGTCCAGCAATCAACGCTTTAGCTTCTTCATCGCTCATGGTGGCTAACGCTTTGGCAACCTGTGGGTCAGTAGAATAAATACCGCTGGGATCTGAATAATCGGTAGACGGATACATATTGGCTACAAAAGTATAGGGGTCATAAGGGAACCAATAACTCATGTAAGCTGTTATCTCATAATTATCCTCCATAAAGACCTGCTGCATGAACGCCATTAGATCAATGGGGTTAGTTTTAATCTCAATACCCAGTTCTTCCATAGCACTTTGGAAAAAGAGAACCACATTGTCGTATACACCCGTGGATGGATATGTAATGGTAAAGGACAAAACCTTACCGTCCTTTTCGCGGATTCCGTCGCCATCGGAGTCTACCCAGCCAGAATCCTCCAGAAGGGCGATTGCACCTGTCATATCGTAATCCGGGGTTGTCACAGTTGCATCACAATAAGGCATATCTGCTGGCATTACCGAATTAGCCGCAGTTCGCAGACCGGCATAAATATTCTGTGCGATGGATTCTTTATCGATCGCCATTTGGATGGCCGTGCGAACATTTTGGTCATCTAAAGGAGCAATCTCATCATTGAGGGCGATAAACTCAGTCACAAAGTTGAAATCAGATATAATTCCCGTGATCCCCTCTGTTTGCGAAAGTTCCTGATAGGAGTTCGCATCCAGTGTGTCGGAGCCAATAATAAAATCTACTTCTCCAGATCTCATAGCGGCGACCTTGGACTCAGGGATGACTTTTACAGTAAAACGATCTACATCCGGTTCTTCGCCCCAATAATTCGGATTTTTCACAAATGTGTATTCCGTGGCAGTTTCATTCACACTTTCGAACATATAGGGGCCGGTGCCGGGAGTATGGGTCATCAGATACTCCGTATTGAGAGAGCCATCATCATTAAAAGCAGCGGCAGAGAGAATACCGCGAGGCATCACCATAGCAAGGTCATTCAAAACGTTGTAGTATGGGCGGCTCAAATGGAAAGAAACGGTATACTCATCATCTACAGTAATTTCTGTAGTTAGCATATCCAGTTGTCCATAGTTTGCACTGGTTCCAATGACTGACTTCATATTGTCAAAGTAGAGCTTGACAGCCTCGGCGTTAAAAGCAGTTCCATCATTAAACTGCACATCTTCTCGTAAATAGAAAGTATAAGTGAGGCCATCCTCTGAAACAGTCCAGTCGGTGGCAAGGCAGGGCTGATATTCCCCGTCACGGTATTCCACCAAGCTCTCGTAAAAGTTGTTCATGTAATATGTAGTCTCATAGGACTGAACGCCGGGGGCAAAGCCCATAGAAAAATTGGCGCTCTGCGCAATAGAGATGGACTTCTCTGTTTCATCGGAACCGGAATCAGGATTATCCTGTCCGCCACCGGTAGTACCACAACCGGCAAGAAGCATGACGCTCATAACACCGACCAACAGCAACGATAAGAGTTTTTTCATTTTACAACACTCCTTTTTGATTTTTTATTGTAAGGCCAGTCGCTTGGAACGGACGGCCTTGACAAGCATTTGTGAATAGGGTTCTTGAAAATCAGAAAAATGATGTGGCTGTTCCACTGTTTCAATAATTTTTCCTCTGCGCATCACATGAATGCCACCCTCCATATACATTGCGGTGTCAAGGTCATGGGTGATGATGAGAAATCCAATCTGAAGTTCCTTATGGAGTTCTTTCAAAAAACCCAGGATTTCTTTCTTCAAAGTGACATCCAATCCACTGAAAGATTCATCAAAAATAATATATTGAGGACGGGTTGCCAGAGCCCGTGCAATACACAATCTTTTCTGTTGACCGCCGGAAAGCTCGTTAGGCCGATGAGAAAGGGTGGAGCGTTCCAACCTGACCATATCCATGAGTTCCAGGCAGCGACGCCTCCTATCTTGGGCTTTCATATGAAACAGGAGTTGTAGAGGTTCCTCCAGAATGGCGGCAACGCTTTGATGGGGATCTAACGAACCCAGGGCGTTCTGCATTACCAGTTGTACCTTACCTCGAACAGAGCGAATCTCTTTCCGCTTACAGGAAGTGACCTCCAAATCACCAAGAAACACTTTTCCAATGTCAGGCAGCTCAATGTAGGACAAGACTCTTGCCAAAGTGCTTTTTCCACTTCCGCTTTCCCCCACAAGTGAGGATACGCATCCATCTTTTAGTTCCAAAGAAACATCTGACACGGCGTCAAAAACTGTGTGTCCGCTATCAGGTAATGAATATTGTTTTGTAATATGTTCGGCTCTCAGCATAGTTCCTCCTGAAACAGCACGCTGGCCTGAACAAGTTGCCTGGTATATTCGTGCTGCGGTTTTGTAAAGACATCTTTGGTTTTTCCGGTTTCAATGATTTCCCCATCCTTCATAACGGCCACCCGGTCACATATCTTAGCGGCCACGCCAAAGTCATGGGTCACAACGATCATGGAAACGCCAGATTTTTTTAATTTCTCTAATTCATTCAGGATCAGATACTCACTGGCAGCATCCACAGCGGTGGTAATTTCATCCGCAATAATCAACTTCGGGCGTTGAAGAAGGGTGAGGGCAATCATAACGCGTTGCAGCGTGCCTCCAGATAATTCATGAGGATAACTTCCAAGGATTTTTCGCGCATCAGGCAAATTGACATCTGCAAGCGCAGTAGCGAATCGTTTTCGGAATGTCATCCTCTCTGTTTGGCCTTTCAGTGAAAATCCCATCTCCACCTGCTTTCCCAGCTTGAGCATTGGGGCAAACGCGGTCATGGGGTTCTGAGGGATCATACTGATTTGCCTCCCCCGATAGTCTCTCAATTCGCTCATTTTCACCGTGAGCATTTCTCGCCCATTCCATTGGATGCTTCCAGTTTGGTCAAATAATCGGGGATTGAGAAGTTTCATAATACACTTGCTGGTCATACTTTTTCCGCTTCCGCTCTCCCCAATCAACCCCAATGTTTCCCCGTTGCCCACAGAAAAGCTGACGGAGTGTACAAGGACTTCTTTTGTCCGCTTTGTGCAAATGGAAAGATTACTAACCGTGAGCATCATGATCCCTCCTTTGGAGCACAGAGGTCTCGCAGGGCCTCCCCGAATAAATTGAATCCAGCCGCGGCAAATAAAATGCACAGACCTGGATAGACCAGCAGTTCCGGATGGCTAAACAATAGTTTATTGGCGTTCACAAACATTGCGCCCCACTCTGCCGTGCCGGTCTCCAATCCCAAGCCCAAGAAAGCATAGCTGGAGATCATAATGATAATGGAGGACAATCCTGTGCTATATATCACTAACAAATGTGGCAGAATATTCGGAATGATATGCCGGAACACAATGCGCAGTTCTGAGCACCCGGACATTCTACAGGTGATGACATACGGTTGACTCCGTTCTCGGAGTACATGGGTGCGAACCACTCTCGCATTCCACACCCACATAGCAATCACAATGGAAAGGATGATGCTGGTTACTTTGGACTCAAAAAGCCCTACCAAAGTAATTGCCACGAGGAATGGCGGAAATGCCATAAAAATATTGGATACCACCTCGAATACCCGATCCACAATACCGCCAAGATAAGCACATAAGGTTGCAATGACGGTACTGATAATAGCCAATAGCAGCAAAGTAGGAAGCGCAATACTCAAAGATTCCCTGGCTCCGTAAATTAAGCGAGACAAAACGCATCGTCCAAGTTCATCTGTCCCAAGTGGATATTGTGTATCTGGCGGAGCAAAACTATGGGCCACATTCAGTTGCATAGGATCATTAGGTGCCAAAAAAGGGGCAAACACCATCACCAGAAAAACAATCAGCATCATGGCAAGTCCAATTAAAGCCTGAGGGCTATGGATAATTTTACGAATCATGATCTTCCTCCCATCTGGCTTTGAGGATTCAACAATGTGTTCAGGCAGTCTGCAAGGAAATTGACCAAGACAAAGATAACGGCAGTGAGCAATACACACGCGTTGATTGTTATGGTATCCCTGGCGTTTAATGCTGTCACCAACATGGAACCGAGACCCGGAATGGAGAACACACTCTCCACCATAGAACTGCCTGCAATCATAAACCCAAAGCTCTGCGCCAGCATGGTAATTAACGGAGGTAACGCAAAACGGCTTACCATATTTGCAATTTTCCATTCTGATACTCCCCGTGCCCTTGCATATAACACAAAATCACTGTTATATCCATCTAAAAGGGAAGAACGAAATACCCGAATGGTTCCTGCCGACGTAGGGATAGCCAATGCCAGAGCCGGAAGAACAAAATCTTTCAGACTGTCTGCCCCCATAATGCTGAAAATAGGGAGATACACGGCAAAAGCAAGTAAAAGCATGAAACCGATCCAGTAATTTGGAAGTGACATACAAATAATTCCGAACAGGTAGATGCTTTTATCCGCTAAACCTCCTTTTCTGCTGGCAGATAAAACTCCAAGGGGAATACAGATTACCGTACTAAACAAAAGTGCTAACACAGCCATAATCAAAGTTGGCTGTATGGATGCCGTCAGTTCCTCCACAATGGAACGTCCTGTGTTGTATGAATTTCCAAAATCACCGTGCAGGGCATTCCACAACCAAGAGCCATATTGCTGGAGGATAGGTTTGTCAAGGCCAAGTTCTTCCCGCACTAATTCAATCTGCTCCGCGGTTGGCCGACTGTAACGACGCACAGCCAATGCCTCAGCCGCATCTACAGGGGAGAGGTTTGTGTAGACAAAGGTCAGGATGGTTACCCCAAACAAGACAATCAAAAGTAATACAATTTTAGTGAGTACTTTTTTCCCTATCATTTTCCATTGGCCTCGCCTTTTCTCGGATCAGTAATGCGCCACGATTCTGCCGATTTCCGGGAATGGACAAAATCTCCATAGATCCCGCCCTGCTTTATCAATTCTTCGTGAGTGCCATGCTGAACAATCTTTCCGTGATCCACCACTAAAATCTGGTTTGCATGGCGCACCGTTTTTAGGCGATGGGCGATCATAATAATGGTCTTGCCTCCGGTTAATGCTTCAATGGCCGCTTGAAGCTCCGCCTCATTCTCCGGGTCAACATTTGCGGTAGCTTCATCCAAGATGACAACGGGAGCATCCTTCAGCATGGCTCTGGCTATGGAAAGCCGCTGACGTTCACCGCCAGATATTGTGGCTCCTCCTTCACCAATCACTGTGTCATAGCCATCAGGCAACGCCATAATAAAATCATGGCAGCGGGCAGCTTTTGCCGCAGCCACCACTTCTTCATGGCTCGCCTCCGGCTTACCAAACTTGATGTTATTTTCAATACTGTCGTTGAACAAATACACATTCTGAAAAACCATACTGAAATTGCTCATCAAACTGTCCAGCGAATAGTCTTTTACATCAATGCCGCCCAATTTCACGGAGCCTTTTTTCACATCCCAGAACCGGGCCATAATGCTGGTAAGCGTTGTTTTGCCGGAACCGGAGGGTCCCACAATAGCGGTAGTCGTGCCTTCTGGAATGGTGAAGCTCACATCATCAATGATTTTCCGATCTCCATAGGAGAAATCCACATGGTCAAATGAAATATCATGGCTTTTCGGCACCTGAACAGAGCCGCCCTCATCCATCCTGGGTGCCCGGTCAATTTCCTCTACCCGGTCAATGGAAGCATCAATCATCGGCAGCATAAAGAACATCTCACCAGCCGATTCCAATTCGCTATATACCAGGAACGCAGATACCACCATCATCAAACAGGAGAAGAGCGACATATCTCCTTGCAGGAAAAGCCAGATGGAAATCAGGATTGCCAACACAGAAGTAACGCGCAAAACAACCTGCTCCAGCACGTTGTAGGGGATGCGTTTGCGCTCCAATTTGAAGTTTTGATTTTCTGTTTCTTTGATGGTATTGTTTAGAGTTTGTTTTGCCGCTTTATCCCCGTGGAAAGCGCGCACCACACTCATGCCCTGTATGTATTCCAGCACAGCATCCACCAATTTAGTCTGTGCAGCCAATCGTCCTGGGGAAAGCTCACGGGATTTCTTGAGCAGTCGGGAATTGACCCAAAGGAACAGCAGCATCCCAACAAAGAATACAAGACCGATTCTCCAGTCGAAGCACATGATCGCCAGAGAAAAAACCGCAGTACGAATCATACCCACAACTGTCCGGGCAATCACTGCGAAAGACATACTCTCCAAATCGGACATTGTGGAGGTTGCTGCCGCAGTAAGACTGCCCAGGCTCTGCGCGTTGAAATAACCCATCGGCATATATTTCATGCGTTCACCGATGTGAATACGCTTTTCTCCGCACATTCGGTAGTTAGCGTGTCCTTCGCTATTGTGGGCCAGATACCAGCAGAGCGCGGCACCAGCCACACTAACCACCATAATTCCCAAAGCTGTCCATGCGGTGGCCCCGGTTATATTCTGTTCCACCAACGCCCGTAGCACGATCAATAGAGCGACAAATTGTAACGCTTCAAAGATGCTCCGCAGCAGTTCAAAGGCCATACCTTTATACCAGGTACTTTTCTCTGTCCCGGAAAATCGAAAGAACCGTTTATATGCGTCAAACATACGCCGCACCTCCTTCCATCTGATCGTTGTCTCGCGCCTGCGTGTGAGCTGCCCACATTTGCTGATATAGCGGACACCGATCCAACAGTTCTCCATGCGTTCCGGAGTCCAAAATCTTTCCGTGATCTACCACAGCAATTTGTTCCGCCCCAGTAATGGTGGACAGGCGATGGGCGATCACAATGAGTGTCTTTCCATGAGTTAGCCGTCCTATGGCATCCTGAATGACCGCCTCATTTTCTGGGTCTGTGTAAGAAGTTGCCTCGTCTAAGATAACAATGGGTGCATTTTTCATCATGGCCCGTGCAATAGCGACCCGCTGGCGCTCTCCACCGGAGAGGTGTCCACCTGCGCCGCCTACTACAGTTTCATACCCGTGATCCAGACCCATGATAAACTCATGACAGCCCGCAGCTTTTGCCACCGCCTCGACTTCAGCATCCGTTGCCTCTGGCCTGCCCATGCGGATATTCTCACGGACGGACAAATTGAACAGAAAATTATCCTGGGATACATAACCAATCAAATCCATTACCTGCTCTGGAGGAAGTTCTTTTGCGTCAACACCTCCAATGGTGATATGCCCGTCTCCAACATCCAAATAAGAGGCGATAAGTTTCGCAATCGTAGATTTACCAGAGCCAGAAGGCCCTACCAATGCCGTTGTGGTTCCTTGCTTGATGTCCAGGGTGATGCCGTTCAGAACTTGCGTATCCTTATAAGCAAAAGTCACATCCCGCAGAGAAATATCCAATCCTTTGAGATTTTTCCGCTGGGACGGACGATCCAGGTCAGACTCGGACAATACGGCAGTAATTTCTCCGGTGATAGTAGCAATTTTAGAAAAATCATCCGTCAAAAAAATAGCTGCAACCAGCGGCCCCATAATGCCAAGAGACAGAATGGCAATGGTAATAAAGTCCGGAGCAGACAAAGAGCCGTTCATATAGAACAAGCATCCAACGGGTAATACACCAATCAATACAGCCGGCCAAATCGTCATCATCAGAGCAGAATAGCCCTGGGTGGATTTCATCCAGTCCAGCATGAGATCCACGCTCTGGCGGACAGCCTGTGTAAACTTTCCATAGGAAGCAGCACTTTGATTGAACGCCTTGATGACCTCAATCCCATTGATGTACTCCACAGTGGTGGCGCTCATATACTTACTTGCCTGAACAACAGCACCATATTTTTTAGGGTATTCCTTCATCTGGGCCATGTAACAGAGCATTCCGATGGGTATCGTAATCAGGGATACCAGTGCCATTCTCCAATCCAATACAAACAGGTAAATAATGATGGCGATGGGGACAAGCAGGTTAGAAGTCATTTCCGGGATGATATGTGCCAGAGGGACTTCCATTTGCTCTACACGCTCTACCATTGTTGTTTTCAGCCGTCCCGAAGGTGTATCCGTCAAATATCCCATAGAAACACGCGTTAATTTATCCGCAATCGCCTGTCGTATTTCTGAAAGCACATGGAATGTCGCTTCGTGGGAACATCTGGTAGAGAGCCCATGAAAAACAGACTTCATCAGATAAGCTATAAGGGCAACAATTCCCCATGTTAAATAAGCAGAAAAATTCGTTTCACCTCCAATCAGCAGATTTACGATCCTTGCCACAGCGAAATATGGCACGATACCACTTGTGACGCTGATAACAGCAAGAATAATAGAGAGCAAAAAGCCTGATTGATGCGGTTTAATGAATGTCATCAAATTTACAGAATCTTTTTGTCGCTGCATATAATTCCCTCCTTTAAGTTAGCGAAACCTAACCGCTGGCCAAAAGTAAAAGCCGACAATCCACAGGATTTATCCTGTAAATCATCGGCTCTGCGTCTTGGCGTCTGGCTCTGATAATATAATGTTTTGTCCCTGCACATCCACGATGTGTTCTTTTCCGCATTTAGGACAAAATAGCGGAAAGCGTTTGAGAACAGTATCCGGATTTACTTTCGTGCGGGTTTTGTTGCCGCAGGTAGGACAGTGAATCCAGCCATACCTATCAATCCACCCGTTCAATGGTTTTCACCTCCATCTCCGAAGAAGATAGATATCCACCCGGCGGTGTAGAAACGCCGCATCCTTTGGATATGCTCAACCGCCTGATCCTTTGGCATATCATGGATGACCACCTCGAACATTCCGGTATAAAAGGCGCTGGACAGCAGATGGCCCAGTTCCGGCGTAAGACGACCACTGGAGATTGCGTCGTTCCTGGATGCCTGAATATAGCGCATGGTGCATTGGTTGTCCAGCTCCACAATCCGGTGGAGAAATTCCTGATATGTATTGTTCTCTCCACTGGTCAAAAGTAGCTTGAACTCGTCAAAATGATCGTAGATATAGTCCACAGAAGCCCAAAACCATTGATCAGAGAAAGAATACATTTGACTGGTTTGTTCGGTTCCAGGCAACTGGTTAAACTGCTGCAACGCCGATTGTATCATACCACAAAAATCATCCATGGCAGGCTGTACAAGGGAACGATACAAGCTCTCTTTGTCCGGGTAGCGAATGTAAATTGCTCCTTTGCTGGAGCCGGCCTTTTCCGCAATCACACGGAGAGACGCATTCTCGTACCCATTCCTCATGAATTCCTCTTTCGCGCACTCCAACAATTTTTCTGTTACCCCGGCAATTCTTTTCGCCATATGCCACCTCTGTTCTATCAAGTCCACCAGTTTGAAACCACTGGATTTAATATAGCACACAACGAAAATCCTGTCAATATGGCGTATCGCGTATTTTTGTTTACAGCCCTGCAAATCCTGAGCCGTCAGAATGAAGTACTTCGCCTGCTTCATGGTGTTCTTGATCCTATCACTGGATGCCCTGACCCAAAAGCCCTCCTTGGTGTGTTGAAGTAATGCCCGCCAACTCATTTTGCGAGATTTTTGACCACAGCTTCAGCCACAGTGTGGTGTGGAGTATACGGAAACAGCACATTCAAAGAGTGGCAGAAAGCAATCGGAACGGAGCGAAAAGAGCCAAAATTGAGAGGAAATAATTCAAAAAATCTTTCTGTACCTATTTGGGAGCGTGAGGCCGGAGTTCGAGCCGCACTTTTCCAAAATCCCGGAAAGCTCTGGGACGCTAAGGCCGACGGAGTTTTACCCCTCGCCGGGAACTGGTCAAAAACCGGCGTTGACCCCATATTTGACCACAATCAGAAAACTTCATAACCGGGTGTAGCGCAGTTGGTAGCGCGCTTGCTTTGGGAG
>OJNQ01002392.1_pt1 | contig 12101 bp, 7 predicted proteins | sample 1597621 | NCBI WGS metagenome assembly OJNQ01 (sample SAMEA2452137, study PRJEB22498) | human gut metagenome | reverse complement strand
TATAAATATATTTTTAAGACGATTTTAAACTTATATATATTAATATATGTAATATTAATATATATTTTTTTATTATAAAAATTAATGAAAAACATATATGAAATAATTAATTATTATAATATAAGCTTATAAATAAAAGGTTTATTTCATTTCTTATTGATAAATATGAATTTTTTCATAAAGGATTTAGAGTATTTGCAAAAATAATTAATATGTGCTAAAATTAGCTCATAAAATTACTAAAGACTTATTAATTATCCATTTATAATTCATATTTTTACTAATTATATGTAGTACTTACATAGAAATATTTATTGAACAGGTATAATATCATTTATTTAAAGCAAACATAATACCACTTATTTGAAGCAGAGAAAATTATCTTTATGAATTATTATATGGATAATAGTCTAAGTCTAAATTTTTACTGTTTGACAAAAAAATTTTTTGAGTCAATATAGTGAAAGATTTTATTCGAATAGGAGGGCAATCATTTGAATAAGATTTATAAAGTAATATGGAGCAAAGTAAAACATCAATATGTTGTTGTATCAGAACTTGCTCATAGTAACGGAAAACAAAGCAGAACGGCAAAAAGAAGTTTGCGCAGCCGTATTGCAGCACTTGTAGTATGCGGGGCAATTGCAGCGTTTGGGGTGTTCGGAGCACTGCCAATGGAACAGGCTTTTGCAGACGGAGCGCAAACTACTCAGAGTCAGTATATAGCTATCGGTGATGCAAATAGAGAAGAAGCTACAAGTCATAGTCAAACTGGACATTGGGAAGGTAGCGGCTGGGATAAAGAATGGGTTTATGATGAATATTATAAAACTATTGACGGGCATACGTACGTTTATACGGAAACTGAAACAGAAGGAGCTTTCTGGGTACGCGAAGGATACACTATTGAAGTTGTGGATAATGCTGAGCGTTTTACAGGTGCTGGCGGTCCGGATAAAGATATAATAATTAATGCGTATCGCGGCGATGGTGCTGATACAGATGATCTAGTACAGTCTTATCAAAATGTACAGGAAAGCATGAATATTCATACACTTAATGGTGAAGAATTATTCTCTACTAATACGTCTATGTATGGCGGTGCAGTAAACACACCAACAACAGGGGTAACCGTTGTTAATCCAAATGATCCAAACACTCTAAATGAGTTTATCATTAATGAAGGAACTACAGCTTTAAAAGGAACTACTATGATTGATGTTACTGGTAAGAAGAAAAGCAGTTATTTTCAACCAGTAAATTATGATTCTAAAACAGGCTTATATCATTTTGGTTCAATTAGCTCATCCGATAATATCGTATCTACCGAAAACTTATATGTTATTGATGGAATTGTTGGTGTATTCACTAAAACACCTGGCGGAAGCAGTATAAATGATGTCTATACTGGTGATGTTTATGGTAGAAATAATGAAATATTAATGACAGGTGTAGATGATAATGGTAATTATGTAAGTTATTGGGGAGCTGAAATAATCGATCCGAATGCTCCTATCGGCAGTATGCCTATGAGTACCCTTCAAGGTAAATTTGATGAGGTAGAAGCTGATATAGCTAAAATCCATAAAGATGATATTAGCGAAATTCAAGTAAATCATACTGAAGATGGAACTGCTGAAGATGGCAAAGGTGGTACTATTGGATTAGCCACTAATGGCGGTGCTATGATACCAGGCGGCATTACTGTTACTAGTGAAGCAACTACTGGTGAAGATACGAAAATTAAATTTGAAAATAATAAAGGTTCATTTACTGTAAATGCTGGTTCCAGAGTTGAAGGCACAACTGGTGAAGCTAGTGGAGAAACTCTTACTGGTCTTTCTATTAATGGTGTAGATTATCAGCTGGGCGGCGGTAAATCTGTAACACGTGGTAGTATTAATAATGATGGTAGTGTTAAGATATATCAAGGAAATGATGATACTACTGGTATAGAATTAGATGGTAAAATCCATGATTATGCATTAGATACAGGAGCTTTAGGAAACCAGACAGTAACTGCAGATAATAATGGTCAAGTTACGTTAACAGTAAAAGATCAGTATGGAAATGGAACTGATAAGACATTAACTATTAATGGATTAGTAACAGAAGATAATCTTGGTGAACAAATAAAAGCTAAAAATAATTTAACAGTAACAGAAGGTACTACTAGTGGAGCTGATGGTGGAAATTGGCAAATAGAAGATTCCAAACAGCCAGGTAAAATATTTAAAAATACAACATTAGTAAGTAAAGAAATAACACCACCAACATCTGGATATGAAAATACGTATGATATATCTGATACAGATGGAAATACAGTAACACTTAAAGATGTGGCAAGTGCGCCACTAAATTAAGTAGTGTAGATAGTAAAGTAGGAGATACACAGTATACTTCTACAAATTATATTGCAAATGGGCAAAATTTAACTACAGCTGCTAGTAATTTAGATAGTGCTATTAAAGGAAATGAAAATAAAATAGGAGCACTTGATGGTAGAGTAGTAAATGTAGAAAATGACACAATTACTGGTGGAAGTATTGATACTGATGGAAAAATTAATTTAAGACAAAAAGATGGTACTAGTATTACAACAGATAATGCAATACATGATTGGAAAGTAACAGATGCTAATCTTGATGAAAATGGAACACTTACATTAAATACAGAAAATGCTTATGGTGGAGATACTGGTGAAGTAACTGTTAATAATGTAGCAAGTACAGGATATGTAACAAACCAGATAAATGCAAATAATACAATAATTACTGAACAATATGAAGACTATTTTAATGAAAATGATAAGTATTTAAATAGTGCAACATTTGATAATCAATCAGGAAAATTAAAACTTACAGTTGCAAAAGCTGGAGATAATGGACAAGCAAAAGAATATGAAGTTGATTTAAGTGAATATGTTACAGAAAATGATGTCTATGTAAACGAAATAAGCGTGGATAAAGACCAGCATAAATTAATACTTAATAGAAATAATGCTACTCAATTAGAATTAGGACTTGAAGAATTATCAGATATAGGTGTAAGTAGTACAGATTATCAATTAGTAGAAAATCCAGCAAATGGCAGTGATGGAAAATACACAGTAGATAATAATGGAACATTAACACTTACTGTAAAAGATTTAAATAATCCAAATGCTGCTACAAAACCTATAACGATTACTGGACTTGCTAAGAAAACAGATGTTGCTGTTGTACATGGCAAATATAGAGAAGGTGAAGCTAATAATTTAGTTGATACAAATGCACAGATTTTGGATGAAGCTATGGGGGATGAAAAATCTAGTAGTATAGCGCTTGGAAACGGAGCATTTGTTTCTGTACAAAATGGCAAAAAAGCTAATGCTCTTATTTTTGGTAATGATACTTATACAGGTGGTATTGCTATTGGTGAAAATAGTAAAGCTTTAAATGCAACTGTTAATATAGGTGTTAAAGATTATAAAGGAAAAATGGGAGATGTAGATCTTTCTGATTATAAAACTTATGAAGCTATGGGAGTAGGAGAAACATCTATAGGTTCTAATTCATATATAAGTGGTAGTTTATCAACTAATGTAGGTTCATATAATATTACAACTACTAAATACATGAATGGTGGCAATTCATTGAATTCTATAGAGAATTTTGGATCTATAATAGTTGGTACATTAAATAGTATAGAGTCAAATTCAAGTAGTGCTGGAATGACATCTGGTGTAGCTAATAATGCTATAGGTATGGCAAATAAAACACAGAATAGTAATGGTTCATTGATATTTGGTACAGGTAATGAAATTACTAATTCTATAGATAGCATACCAAGCCCTGTTGAGATTAGTGATATTATTTTAGGTAAAAAGAATGATAAAGATGTAACAGAGGTTGCAAATAGTTTTAGAGATTCAGTATCAGATCGTGATAATAAAAATGGTGGTGCTGTATTAGCTATCGGTGGCGGCAATAAGGCTGATTATGTTTTAAATTCCCAACTCATTGGTGTACAAAATCAGATAACAGGTACAGAAGGTAATGAATCTGAGTACAACATGGTTAATGGATATCAAAATACTGTTACAAATGGTTCAAATGATACAGTTATTGGTGTTAAAAATACTGTTACTGGTGATAGCAATATAGTTTTAGGTGATAAACACACTGTTAGTGGTACTAATAATATTATTCTTGGTTCTTCAGGAAAAGAAACAACTCATGATGTTTCTAATACCGTAACTATTGGTAGTGGTGCACAAGCATTAACTGATAGTAGTGTGGCTGTTGGTAGTAATGCACAAGTATCGGCTAATAATAGTGTAGCTATTGGTAATGGTTCTGTAGCTGAAGCTGATAAAATTGGTGGAATATTAACAACTGAAGGTATAGAAGCACCAAACTATGCGGGACTTGATCCTGTTGGTACTGTAAGCGTAGGTAGTGCAGGTAGTGAGAGAACTATCACTAATGTTGCAGCTGGAAGAATATCTGATACATCTACAGATGCAGTAAATGGTAGTCAATTGTATGCTACAAATCAAAAAGTAGATGCAGGTTGGAAAGCAACAGTTGGTGAAACTAGTATTGATGTAAAACCAACAAAAGATGAAGATGGAAATAATGTAGTACCTACATTAAATTTTGCTGGAGATAGAAATATTGATGTAACAGCAGATAAAGCAAGCAGTACAATTAATGTATCATTAAAAGATAATGTAGTACTTGGTGGAAAAGCAAGCAATGATCCTAGAGTACAAATAGGTGGAACTAATGGTACTATTATGGCAACTAAAAATCCTAATAGTATATCTGCAACAACAACAATAGATGGAGGAAACATCTATGTAGGAAGTAGCGTATCTGTTGGAGCAAATGATGATGTAGTAATGACAGATAAAGATATTACTGGATTGTCCAATACTACTTGGGATGGTACAACTGATAATGCAAGCAGAGCTGCAACGGAAGGTCAGTTACAGGCAGTATCTAATGAAGCTGGAAAACATACAACAGTAACAGTTAATGGCGGTATGACAGCACCGGAAGATGGAAGTTATACTCATGATGAAGAAGGTCGTTTAGACGGCAACTTACTCTTAAAGAAAACGGATAATAATGGACAGACTGAGTATGATTTGAAATTAAATCCAGATCTTACATTGCAAGGTGAAGACGGTTCTACTGCTCGAGTAGAAATCGGTGGTACTAACGGTACTATTATGGCAACAAAAGATCCTAATAGTATGGCTGCAACAACAACAATAGATGGTGGAAATATCTATGCAGGAAATAGCATATCTGTTGGAGCAAATGATGATGTAGTAATAACAGATAAAGATATTACAGGACTTTCTAATACCGAATGGAATGGAACAACAACAACACCAGATAGAGCAGCAACAGAAGGTCAGTTACAACAGGTATCTAATGATGTAAATGCAGGATGGATTGCAACTGATAATAATGGTAGCCAGGTAAATATTACTCCAGATAATAATAAATTAAACTTTGCTGGTGATGAAAATATTACAGTAACTGCTACTAATAATGAAATAAAAACTACATTAAATGATAATATAAAACTTGGTGGTTATTTTAAATCAGATGATGCAGAAGAAGCACAAAACTATGATGGTGTATTAATCAGTGGTAGCAGTGGAACAATTAGTGCAACTAATGCTATTTCTGTTGGTAAAGGTGAAGGTCAACAAATATCTATTAGTACAGGTGAAAAAGGTAGAACTATTTATGGCTTAACTAATACTGAATGGAATGATGATATAGCAAATGCTGCAGCAGTGAAAGACTCTGTAGAAGCAAGTACAGCAGCAACACAAGGTCAGTTACAAGCTGTAGATAGTAAAGTAAATGCAGGTTGGATTGCAACAGATAGTCAGAATCATGAAGTAAATATTACTCCAGATAAAAATAAATTGAACTTTGCTGGTGATGAAAATATTACAGTAACTGCTGCTAATAATGAAATAAAAACTACATTAAATGATAATATTACATTAGGCGAAGGTGCTAACCAAATTCAACTTAATGGTGATCCAGAAGCTAATGATCCTGCATTGAGTGTAGGTACTGATAAATTTGTAGTTGATCAAGATGGTAGCTTGTCAGTAAGTGATAAATTCAATGTAGATGCTGAAACTGGTAATATATATGCTGCAAACAATAGTGGTTCTGCTATTGTGATGAATGATGATAGTGTAGCCTTTAGTGCTGATGGAAATGGTGTAGTAGCATCTGATGAAGGTATCTTATTGAATACTAATGGACTTGATAAAGATATTAGATTAGTAACTAAAGGAACAACTGTATCAGTAGATAAAGATGGAGCAACATTTACTAATACAAATACAAACGAAACTACAAACATTAACGGCGGAACTATTAATGTAGGTGATAAATTAGTTGTAGACCAAAATGGTACAACAACAATAGCAGTTAATGATGGTACTGTTATGGGTAATAATACAACTATGACAGTTAATAAAGATGGTGTATCCTTCTCCGCTTATGGAAATGGTACAACTGTTATTGATGGACAAACTATTTCTGCTGGTGGCGTTGTAATTAATAATAATGGTTCAGGAACTATCAATGGTTTAACTAATACTACTTGGGATGATGAACTTGCAAAACAAGTAGCAAACAGTGAAGAACTTCAAGGAACAGCTGCAACACAAGGTCAGTTACAACAAGCTGTAAGTGAAGTATCAGGAATTGTTAATAAAGGTTGGACTGCAAAAGCTGGAGATAATGATGGTGAAATTAATATAACACCAGGAGATATTTTAAACTTTGAAGGCGATGGAAATATAACAGTAAGTGCTACTAGTGGAACAAGCAGTGAACTCAAATTTGGCTTAAATCATAATATCACTTTAGATAATATAGAAAATGCAAATACAATGCTTGTATTGAACACTGATGGAAAAAATGCCGATGGTATAAGCGGATATATTCCTGATAATTACAAAGATGATGAAGGTAACCTTAACAGCTTTATTGAAGAACATGGCGGTTTTGCTATATATTATGCAAATCCATCTATTTCGACTGGTGATATGACAGGTACATTTGGTGTAACAACAGATGGTGTAGTACATGCTAAAGATGTTATATCTTATTATTCTGCTTCTAGTGGTAGTCAGAGCGACGTAATAAGATATAGCTTAAATGATGTTGGTGATATTGTAACTCAGATTGCTCATGGTAAATTTGATGGAACAGGTATGGAATATACCTTAATTTCTGACTTTACTAGTGAAAAAGATAAAGATACGCCATTCCAATCAACAGACAACCCAGAACGTACAATTGGTTTAGCTGTTCGTCAAGATGGTGCAGTTGTTGTTGGTGCTGTTGTAGATAAGAGTGGAAAACTCAATGATAGTGGTATTAGAATTAATGCTGAAACTGATAGTGATGGTAATAATAAAGCTACAATTACTGGTTTAGAAAATACAGAATGGAAACCTAAGGCACCAGAACAAACACCACAAGCAAAAATGGCTACTTTTGCAGCAAATGATGAAACAACAACAACTACTACAACTACAAGTAGAGCAGCAACAGAAGCTCAATTAGATGATTTATATAGTTCAGTAGTTGGTTATAATGTTGAAGATGGTAGTATAGATCATACTCATGTTACTTTAGGTGGTAAAAAGACATATGGACTTGGAAGAGCTATTGGTGATCATAGCGGTGGTGTAGTACTTGATAATGTAGCATATGCTTCTGGTACTGATGGCAGTGAAGCAGTAAACGTTGATTACCTCAATGATGCTATTAGTGATGCTGTTAAAGATGGTGGAGCTATGTCTATTAGCGAAAAACATCTTGCTACAAATAGTGGTACTAAACCAGATGGAAATGCAACTTATGCACCAGATGCTGATGGAAATATTACTATATCTGAAGTTAATGGTGATGGAGACGCTACTGGAAATAGTGTAGTTATCAGTGATGTAGCAAGTAAAGAACAAGTTGATAAAAATACTTCTAACATAGGTAATATGGACTTTAGTGGTACAACTCATATTGATAAAGACACCAATAATTTAACTGATGCTATAAAAGATTTGGATAGTGCAATTAGCGATATTCAAGGAGATGTAGTACAACAAGTTGAAAATAGTAAAGTTACAGGCGGTCATGTAACTGAAGATGGTAAAGTTGTATTAGAAAAAGGTGAAGGAAATAATAAATCCAATGTGAAAACAGATATACAACTCACAGACAGTGGTGTAGTTCAAGAAGGTACTTCATTTGATAAAGAAACTGGTACTATAACAATTACAAGTCAAGATAAATACAGTGGAAAAACATCTTCTGTAAAAGTAGAAGGCATTGCAAGTAAAGATGATATTGAAGCTGTTAATGACACTATTGGTGCTACAAGTAAAGAAGACCTCAAGGATAAATATAAAGATACAGAGTATCTAAAAGATGAAAATGGAGAAACTGTTGAAACATTAGCCGATGCAGATATTGCTCTTGATCATGCAGTTCAAGGTCTCGTTACTAATGATAAATACCTCAATAGTCGTATTGATAGTGTTGAAAAACGTTTAGGTAATGTTGAAGAACTTATTGATAAAGTAGGCGCTATGGCAGCAGCTATCGCAAACCTTCGTACTATGGGATTTGACCCAGAAGCTCCAACAGAAATCGCTATTGGCGTAGGTCAATATAAGAGCGAAACTGGTATAGCTATTGGTGTATTCCATTATCCAAACCAAGACTTCATGCTCAGTGCAAGTCTTTCTAGCTCCGGTGATGAATTAATGGGTGGTATTGGTGCTACATGGAAACTCGGTCGTAAATCCGCTGCTGAAAGAGCAAAAGATGAAGAAGCAAGACATCTTGAACAAGCTGAAGAAATGAAAAAATTAGCTCAGCAAGAAAAAGTAAAAGCACAAGCTCAAAGACATGCAAAATTACTTGCAGAAAGACAACAAGCTTCTCAGAAAAATGCTTAATTAGCAAAAGTATTTAGGTGACAATTGAATAAAAATATAGATAAGCGACAGATTTTCTGTCGCTTATCTAATAAAAAAGAGGTATGAAATAAAATGAAAAAAATAGTATTTACTTTAACTTTAATCATGATGATGGTATTTAGTGGATTATGCTTTGCTTCTGATGGAAGTGATTTAAATAAAGAACAAAAGATAGCAGAAACCTTTATGGGCGTATTCACTAAAGAACAAGCACCAGAATATGCTGTAGTTAGCAAAGATTTTTCTGATAACTTGAAAAAAAGTGTAAGTGAAAGAACATATAAAAAATTACCAGCTGAAGTTAAAGAAAAATTTGGTAATGTAAAAGATGTAAATTTCCGTGCATTTGAGAAATTTGAACAAGAAGATAGAGTTACTTATTTAGCTACTTTTGATAAACAACCAGTAGCTGCAATAATTTTTGTATTTGATAAAAATCAAAAATTAGTAAATTATGTATTTACTCCAATACAACAAGCTTCCAAATAATTTTATATTAGGTAAAAAATATGGATATAATAAGAGATAATATGGGAATAGTAAATATTTTTATATTGTGTATTATCATCATAGGAATCATATTTATTAGACCTATTAAACATGTACAAGCTCAAGCTTTTAAAATGGTAGGAAATTCAGATTTAGGAACAGTATATATTGATACCGATACTGTAGAAGTAGTAAAAAAAGATGGACAATATTACTTAATAGTATCTGCAGAAGAACATTATAAAGAAAGTAATTTCCTAACAGAGCTTAAAAAAGATGAGGATTTAAAAGATACAGTATCTTCATTGACATTATATATGTTTACTAATGATGGGAAATATTATTGTATGCCACAGAGATATTTGATAGACTCACAGGGTAAAGTATGTGGTGATTTAGGTTCCAATATGCAAATGCAAATGATTGATGATAAGATAGTAAGCAAAATTTATACAAGTGCTTTGAAAAGTTTATCAGATAAGAAACGTTTTCAAAATATGATGAGACGATAAGTCTATAAAATATATAGTTAATATATTTTATTCATCAATGATTTTTTTATTTATGTTAGATAATTTGTTTAAATAAAACATTTTAGTATTAAAAAGGCAGTTTATGAAGTTAATCATAAACTGCCTTTTTTTAATGGATTTTTATGAACCATTTGAAGAAATGGAAGCTAATAATGTTTGTTTTTTTTCTTCTAAATCTAATTCATATTCAACAATTTTACGTTTTTCTTCTATAGTTAATTTGTGATCTGGTTTTGGTGATGTACTCCCACCACTTTCTCTATCGCTTAGAAGTGGGGGCTTCTTGTTCGATACAACTTTTGTTGTAAGCATAAGCAAGCTATCCCCGTGCATCCCACGGTTCTTTATTTTTTATTTTATCCTAAGACTATTATTCTCATGCCTTCATTTCTTATATTTATCGCTGCATTTATGTCTCTATCATGCACTACTTTACAATTTGGGCATTTCCATTGTCTTATAGACAAATCTTTTACTTCTTTATTTTTATATCCACAATTACTACAAATTTGCGAACTTGCAAAATATTTCCCTACTTTTACTAATTTCTTTCCTACTTCTTTACTCTTATAATCTAAAAAATTTACAAACATTCCCCAACCATTATCCATTACTGATTTTCCAAAATTTAATACTTGACTTAATGCCTTCATATTTAAGTCTTCTATACAAACACAATCAAATTTTTCTATAAGTTTTTTGGATAATTTATGTAGAAAATCTTTTCTTTGGTTTGCTACTTTTTCATGAACTATCGCTAGTTTTATTCGTTGTTTTTCTCTATTCTTACTTTCTTTTTCCATTTTAGAAAATTTTCTTTGTTCTCTTGCTAGTTTTAGCTGTTCTTGTCTGTAGTATTTAGGATAATTTGCATATATTCCTTCTGAATCAACATATAATTCGTGCATGGAAAAATCTAATCCTACAAAAGTTTTTGACTTCTTTTCGATTACTTGGTTTTCATATTCGAAAAGAATACTTGCAAAATACTTTCCACTTGCGGATTGACTTATTGTTACAGATTTTAATTTGTAATTATCTGGAATATTACGATGTATTTTTATTTTAATTAGTGATTTTATCTTAGGTATTTTTAGATAATTATTCACTATTTTTATATTATTATTTACATTATTAGTGGTATATGCTTTTTTTGTTTTTCTTTTGGCTTTGAATTTTGGAAATCCTATTTTAGTATTTTTGAAAAAATTATCATACGCAGTCTCTAAATTTTTCTGTGCATTAGTTAATGCTAAACTATCTACTTCTTTAAGCCAAAGATATTTTTCTTTATATTGAGCAGGAGTATTATGGAGCATTCCTTTCGTTTTTTCATAATAAGATATTTTATCTGCAAGCATTTGATTATAAATAAAACGAGTACAACCAAATGTTTTAGCAAAGAAAATCTTTTGTTCTTTACTAGGATATATTCTAAATTTGTATGCTTTTTTAGATAAACTATCTGACTTAGCTTTTCTTACCATTTTTTATACCCTGACTTTCAATATATTTCTTAAGAATATTTATTGGCGCACCGCCTGTAGTGAGCAAACAAAAACTTTGACTCCAAAAATATTCTTTCCATAATTTTTTACGAATACTTGGAAACTCTTTTTTTATAAGTCTACTACTAGCACTTTTATAAGCATTTATAAATTTACTTATTTCACTTTTAGGATGAGCTCTAAATAATATATGAACATGATCTTCATCATGGTTCCATTCTTGCAAAGTTATATTATATTTAGGAGATATATACTCAAATATTTCTTTAGCTCGTGAAGAAATGTTGTCATCAAAAACTTTTCTTCTATATTTTATGACTAATACTAAATGATAATTTAGCAAAAATACTGAATGAGCATTGTTGTCTAAATTCATTATAATCACCACATTTTTTTATATTCGACCAATAAGATTATCTCATAAAACATATATCCAGTCAATCTTCTAAGGAGCAATTCATCTCACTACCTTAGAGGTAGGAGAATTCTTGCTCAGTATGGTTAAACGAATAAAAGGAATATCTTCAAGAATACTTCGAGAAGAATTTTCATGGT
>OJNQ01002391.1_pt1 | contig 12104 bp, 24 predicted proteins | sample 1597621 | NCBI WGS metagenome assembly OJNQ01 (sample SAMEA2452137, study PRJEB22498) | human gut metagenome | reverse complement strand
TTCCACCAATTCCGTTTCCATGTGGGCAAAACACCTTTTTGCCTGATTTGCAATGTCTTTGTATTGCATCAGCTGTATCAGAATATCCCAATGCAGTTGCTACGTCCTTTGCACAAAACAAAGGTTCTTCACTTGTTCCGGCTACTCTAACTTCACCAAACGATTCATTCTTAAAAATCTGAATGTTGTCCATAATAATGTCTTTTCGTTCGAGGACGTACCGCACTTCTTCATGCGGAGATAAAAAGGCGAAAGCCATGCAGGGGGTTGTGACCTACACAGCTTTCTATATCTTAATCCTCTGATTAATTCTAATTTTAATAAGTACAACCCAACGCATTGCAAATATAATAATAATTTTTAAAAGTGATTATACGATCAACAATCAACATATTCTTTTAACTATTTATGCTTTGCTTCTCAAATGAAATTGCTAACTTTGCATTAAAATGCATATATTTGAATATGCAATTATATAATTAGTAACCAAGAACCCTAAACAAAATGACAAAATTTGAACAACAAAAAATCATAGAAATAGTACTTTATATCCTTAATAAAACTGGGGGTATGGACTATTATCATTTGTTCAAGATATTATATTTTGCCAATCAACGAAGCTTGGTTGACTGGGGGCAACTGATGATAGCGGATAAATTTTGCGCTCTTCCCCATGGACCAGTACCAACAATTTTGTATAGTACAATACAAGGGCAAAAAAGCGTTCTTTCAAAAATGACAGATGATGTTCATGTTGTAGATTACTATCTATTATCTAAACGTGAACCTGATATGGATTATCTTTCACAATATGATAAAGACACTTTAGATTTATGCATTTCCAAATACGGGAAAATGAGTTTTAAGGAGTTGGAAAAAACTTCTCATACAACTTGTTGGCAAAAAGCGAGAGACAAAAAGGGAAATCATGTTATTGATCCGGGGGATATTGCCCTTGATGGAGGAGCTAATGATGAACTTGTAAAATATATTAATGATTCAATAGCATTTGATGAAACCTTCGGAAATTAAGATAGGAGATGTGTTTTGCGTTACGATGAACAAGGCCAATGGAGTAGTACCCAAACCCGGAGATGCCAGTCGTGATAAATTTTTTGTAGTACTTGGCTTTGATAACGATGGAAACGTTTATGGTGGTGTCATCTTTAACTCCTTTATTAATATGAATCTGCCACCTAATGTACGAGTAATGCAGCATCTTATAAAAGGGGAAAGTTATGATTTCCTTTCATATGATAGCTACATAGATTGTTCTTCAATTAAAATAGTAAAGAAGAACAAACTTCTTAAAAGTACTAGTTTAGGCACATTGGAGGAGAAAGATATTACTCTTGTTTGTGATAAGATAAAGAGTAATTCTCGAATCAATAAAGCCGAATTAAAAAGATTCGGACTAATTGATAAATAAAGCCAGATGTAATGTCTGGCTTTATTTATTCCAATGCAGTAATAAGGCAGATTAAAAGCTGAAAACAAAATGTCAAAGAACGATTTGCCGAATAGGAGCTGAGCCAATCGACACAGGTTTTATTTGTCTAAACCAATTTGTCTGGACAGCATCTCGCATAAAGCTTCTAGCTGTCCCAATATATATGGTTTTATATCCTCACTACAGTTACTTGTAAATGCAACAAGATTCTCTGATAGCTTATGCCATTCTTCTAACTCATTCGGTTTCATAAGTCTCAATCTTTAAAATTTGCGAAACAACCATAACTACATGTTATTCAAATAATCAGTTACCACTTTAATGAAATCGTCAAGAGAACGGCAGACAACATATTTATTCCCAGCCGCTTCACATTCCTTTTGCCATTCTTTTTGTACTGTTCTTTGGTACTCACCTGGCTTTTTCATTTCTATACACAAAGCACCGTAGAAACGATTACTTTTAAGAAGTATCAGATCTGCAACTCCCGAAAGCATCCCTTCTTCTTTCATGTATGCCCCGTTTCTAGCACTTCTTCTTGCTGCATTAGGAACAGCAAATAAGATGTTTCTTAATTGGGGGTATTGGAGGCGAAACCATCTAATACAAGATGCTTGTATCTTATGTTCTTCACTTTTCGGCTTTCTACGAATATTGGTTCCGCAATATTTAGCTTTCATTTCTTCGTATGTCATAATACCCTAGCAAGTTTAAAATCAAGCAACATCAATAACTCATTGAATTTCTCTTCATACCAAAGCGGCTGTGTTTCTTTGGGATTATTAGGGTTGACTTGGTTCTCACCATACGACAGACCGGATTCGGTTATGGATTTGAAATACTTATCTCTACCTTTTGATGACTTCCTTTTCATATCACATAAGATACCTTTCTGAATCGCTCTTTGATTAAACGACTGTGCGCTGATAGACAAACCCGCTTCTTTGAGCAATTCAGTAGCGGATTTAAGTATCCCATGTGACGGAGTATAATCAGGTGTCGGAAGTCCAAGAGGTGCAGCTACTTTACTAATTAAAGACAATTTAGAAGAATCATTTAGATTAAGCACTTCGCTTACGCCTTTTACCCATTCAAGACCAACACGGACTTTAGTTGTTAGTGATGGTTCACGTTTAGTACTTTTCTTTTCTTCTACCACCTTATTAAAGGCAATCTTTTCACAAGAAATAAAATAGGAACGAGCATCTTTCCCTTTTTGTGTCCTTTCTACCATAGATAGCTCTTTTGCCATATCAATGGAAAGAGCGTACTCTACCTTATTGTTACCTCCCCAACTTGCTCCATAATTTTGTGGAGCAAGAATTTGGTAATCTTGGTTCTCTATAAAGCCATATTGTTCAATACGGTTTTTAATCCAAGTCGAAAAGTCCTGCTTACTTTCTAAGAAAGCATGTAAATCACGTGCGTTAACGGCTCTTTGACCGTTATTTTCTCTAACAGGAATAAGTTCTCCCATGTTATAAAATTCTGTCATAATTATAACTTATTTATTCTTTATAGTAAATTCGTAGTAGATAGCTTATCACATAGAGAGGAACAAATAACACTCATCGTTCCTCTCTTTTAAACTAGTCTTCAATTATCGCCCAATCTGGCAAATATTCTTCACTATTGATCTCCTTCATTAGTATCTGATTTATTGTTAGGGATTACTTTTGTTTTACCGCCAGTTTTATCAACGATAACCGGTTTACCACCTACCGTGGTTTCAGTACATTGCCCTTCAGGGAACTTATCAATAAAGCGAACAACTTCTTTATCTTCTGTTGCATTACTTTCTTCTTTGGCTTCATAAGGGAATACATCTACAATCGAAGTTTCAGCTACCATACCGATCTGATAATCTGCCATTGTCCCCTTCATGCCTTCATCTAACTTTTTGACAGCGTCGCGCAAGTCGGCAGCTTGTACCAATACTTGAGTGGAAGTCTTTTTTTCAGCACCGCTTTTTTCATCCAGAGTGATGAAAATAAGTTTGCATTTGAACCAGCGGTCGGCACTTTCTTCGTCGCTGGGGAAAAGTTCGCTATAGTTAGCGCGTTTGATGTCGGAAACGGTAAATTCTCCTGTTATAAATGGAGTCATTTCTTCGATGATGCGTGCCTCTGCTTCTGTAAAACTAAGTGCATCTACCAAATAAGGTTCCGTCACTTTCTTCTGCATTCCGTTTTCCATTACTTTTTCATAACGGATTTTACATTCAAACCATGTATGCATTGCCATAATAAATTCCTCCTTACTTGTTAAAAGATAATTTTTCAAGTTTATCAATCTGCTTACGAAGAGAAGCAATCTTTTTTTTTCTCATATCTTCCGCTTTTCTTAGTGCTTCTGATTTTTCAGTAAAAGCATCCTTCCCTATATAATGAAAAGAGAAAGAACCATCTCTCACATAGTCATTTTGATTGTTGAACGCGGATTTATGAATTTCCGTTTCCATCTCCTTTATACCTGATGTTAAGGCATATTTTGTTATAAATACTTTTGCCATATATATTATTCTGTTTTGTGCCAATACTTGAAGAAAATTCAAGGATTGGCAAAGATTTATTGTTAAATTTATCTCCCAAAAACTTCTTTAAACTTACGGTCTAAAGAATCCAATATTCGCATCCTTACAGCAGGATCAGCGAAAAGATTATTAATTGAGTAAATCCTTGAAATCAATTTCTCGCGAGAACCGCAGAAGCAACCACATGTATAAAACGGAGCAACATTGGGATAATTGTGCTTGTACCATAAATGATTTGTACCCTTGATGGCTACATAAGTCTCTGTGATTATAAATTCTTCATTGCTCGATGTATACTCCGGAGTATTAGGATTACCCGCGGCATTTCTGCGGACATACCAGTGGCTATCTTTCGACAACTCGACAAGGGTGTCAGCCGGAATGTTGGGATTACCCGCGGCATTTCTGCGGACATACCAGTCGCTATTTAAAATTTCATTCTTTTCCATTGTATATTTTATTTTTTAATTTTTTACTTAGTTTTTTAGATTGTCTTGCTTTATCAAATTCGCAAGGTTTCTTACAATATTTATCAATTAACTCTGCACTCTTGTCAAGGAGCCGAATAATGGTCTGAACATCTGTTTTGCATACTTCCATTGCTTTTAAATATATGTTTGCGAATCCAGGAAAAGCCACCATATAGCCATTTGTTTTGCTTACACAATAATAACCTATCACCTTTTGGATAGAATATAACCCATCCAAAGCCTTTTTTAGAAACAATGAATTCGAATCCAAAATCATTTCGTTGAATAACGTCATATCCTAAAGATTTGATAGCGGGAAGGATTGTGTTTACAAACTGACTATAACGTTCTTCTCTTCTCTGTTTTACAAATTGTCCGTATTCTTTTCCAGCTTCACTCATGCTAATTCTATTTTGTCAAAATCAATACCTTTTGCATTCATAAAATCACCAAGAGCAATGATGTTTTCACGAGTAGTGGTAACCTTGAATGCTCTCGTTAATAATTCAGGTTGTTGCGATATGGATTGACTAAAAGGTACTTGTTCGTCAGCTTTTTGATTCGCCATCGCAAACGGATTGGCCGGACGTGTTTTGGCTTGTTCTGCTTCAACAGCTTTACGAGCTTCTTCCGCTTGTTGCTTTTCTTGTTCCGCTTTAATCTTAGCTTCTTCTGCTACCTTAGCTCGTTCGCGTTGTTCTTTCAGGCGGTTTGCGTATTGAATAGTAGAAGTGATATTAAGCGTGTCCATATAATAAGTGCGGAGAACATCATAGTCTTCACCAAAACCTTTCAGCGTAGATAGCTCGTTTTCAACCTTAGCAAATATGGCATCAATATCCGAACAAACAGACTTCATGCTTGTAGTCTTGTTTAGCCATTCCAGTTTGAACACCTTGTTAAAGTCCACGAGATTAGTGTTCATGCCATCAAAATAGATTTTGATGTTCGCTTTCTTCTTTTCCTTGTATTGCTGTTCGTTCTGTTTGACTACAGTTTCAATCTTGGCGGAGCATTCACCGATGAGCTTTACCGTTTCATTTACTACCTCCTTGAATTCTCCAAAAGGTTTCATAAACTCCTTCTCTATTTCAAGGCGTTTGGAGTTGAGATCTTTGGCAGCTTTGTTGAGAGAGGCTTTATCTCTCTTTGCCTGATCGATATTGTCATCCGTATAATTGGATATATCATACTTTGGCAAATTCGCCATTACAATATCTCGGATTTGCTTTGCGTTGGTAGTAAGACTACCTAACGTCTTTTCACTTACAACCAGTTCTAGGTCTCTTTCTTGGATTGCTAATTGTGTATTCATTGCTCTACATTTTTAAGTTTCTACTAAATTTGTCAGCTATGCGTTCTATGGTATCTGCATTTTCTTCGGAAAGCCATTCTTTAGCGACATTCCAAGCTATACTTTTAGATGCTTTGAAATTGTCAATGCGTGTAGAATGATGCGACAAACGCCCTTCGGTAGGCTTCAATCCTCTGTCGTGAAGTTCGCATAAGCCATTGTGAAAGAACGAACAATAATCATCGCTCGATGCAATTTGGATCATAGGAACTGGGAAATTAATAACTCCCATTATCATTCCGGCTCCCCAAAGAGTGGGGAGTAACCGGTCTGAATAACCTGCATCTATTAATTTTTCAATATCCTGCGGAGTTCCTAAACATGGAGTATGGCATTGCATTTTACATAATGAACATTTACATTCACATGGCCTTCTACCTGTCTTTCGTATAATTCGCTGGAGTTGAGTCTCTTTTATTAACAGGTCATTCATTATTCTATATCAGCTATTTGGTTAATAATGTCGTCCGCCATTCTAATACGATTCTCCATTTCTGCAAAGACCCTTTCATCAGGTAGTATGTGTACAATATGAATAGGATCTATTTGAAAAGGATTATAAACTACAAAATCAGTACCTTGAGCTCCGGTGCACATCATGTGAGCACAACATTGGTAGAAGTATTTAGGATTCATTTCTAACAATGAGTCATTGTCATGAACATCAGATTTGTATCTCATAAATTTGCCTTGATCAAGACATTTGATTTCCAAACATAATTTGATTTGGCTATCTTCATCATAAAAGAAACCATCAGGACTACTTGCGAAATTAGGAATAGTAGGATGTTTACATGAACCGACTTCTATAATATGCAAGCCAGTTTTTTTAGCATAAAGATTACGAGCATATTCCTCTTGCTCATTACCCCACTGCATTGCTTTGGAGTTTACATTTACTTGTTGCAAGTATATCTCGAATGTATAATCATCATTTATAATATCGGGATCCATAAATCTTTCACCTGCAATTTGATAAATATAAGTTTTGGCGGCATCTGAAAAGCAGCCATTACGACCACTTTTCATTAATACTCCGCATTCACTTCCTGTGATACATCCTAATCTTTTTCTGTACCATTCAATTGTATGTTGTGCTTCCATTATAATAATGTTTTTTGAGCCGGTTTGTCATTCGTGTTATTTTGAGGCTGATTTACAGGTTGCTCCGTTTTTGGTTGTTCTTCTACTCCTGCATTCTTAAGAGCAATTTCCGCAAGTTTGTTGGCTTTAGATTCTTTGTCTGTGACATCTTCATATTCAGCAAACTTAACTTCTTGTTCTTCTTGCGTGTACATTGCACCCAGTTGGGCTGGAAAAGCTTCACGTAATGCCTGGACTTTAGCAATCTTGGAAATCATGGTGGATTTTTTTTCATTCCATATAGATTGTTTTTTGTCGTATTCGGCAAGATTGACTTTCGCTATAATCGGGAATTTGCGGTCAGACCGGTAAACTTCGCACCACCCACCTACAAGTATATCAGTCTTTTCATTATAAAAACAGCCTTCCACCTCTACAATTTCGTTGTCTCTAATAATAATGATACCCGCCTTGAAACCTTCATATTTTTCACTAGCGTCAGCACGTTTAAAAAATGCTTCCTTGCTAACAATCATCTGTGCAGGCTGTTGCCCGAACTTAACAAGAAATGCTTCGTTCAGGAATGGATTAAGCTGGTTAAATTTACAAATACTAATAAACTGAACAATATCTTGATCGGATACCTGTCCGTTACCTTTAGTTAGATAGTTACGTACAATATCAAAAGATAATGCCACGTCGTTACCTGCAACTTGATAAATAGTTTTGCCTTTACCAAATATTGCCAATGCATCATTTTCCTGTTTTGTTAATTTGTTTTCCTCCATTACTCAAATATTTTAAAGTTTAACAATATCTCGCCAACCCTTGCATTATGCAAAGGTTAGTTCTCTCTTCTTCTAAGTTTTTTTCTGTATATCCTGATGAAATGCCTGAAGCATGCAATTTTAACCTATTGTTGATTTCTTTTTTGACATCGGATATGTCTTCCTTTATAAGCTGGATTATTTCTTCTTTCGGTGAATATCCATATTCAGGAAGATATTCAAGGTTACTATATTCCACCTTTTTTAACTCAGATTCTAATTGCTGTAATTCATCATTCATGGAATTCTGATTTGAAAGTTTCATACGTGATACCGATAGCATCAAGTATTTCTCTTAATCTTATGTTTTCTTTTTCCTTATTTTCAAGAAGACATTGTTCATACATAATTTTATATGTAAGTGAAGCTAAGTCTTCATGACTCATTGATAGTAATTCTTCTTTTGTTTTCATTGCTCTTATGTACACTTTATATGTACTTTACTTTTAGTTTCACATCTATCGGTTTATCTTTCATAGAAGAGAAAGCATTGAGTATTTTGTCTTTCGTCAATCCGATCGGAATGTCTATAATCCTCTTATCTACAATTGTAAGAGGAAGTTTTCTTCCGCTATATGTTATCAGAATAATTTCTTGAATTATATACGGAGATTTACTCGTCTTCATGTTCGAATCTTTTATTGTGTTTTTCGATATACACCGAGAGATATCCGAAAATTCCCAATGAAATCCAAAAGGAAATATTATATGGATTTTCCGCCAGTACCACCATCGCTATAAATGACAGAGCCCAAAGTGTTAAAGCTGCATCTTTTTTCATAACTAATTGATTATCTTTTAATTACAATGTAAAACTACTTTATTTTTTACTTTAAAACAAATAATCGACTTGTAAAATATTTGTCTTTAACTTGATATAACTTTTTGATTATCAGTTATTTTAAAGTTGCATTTTTTATAACATCATAGGCATTGCAATACCATCTACCATTTTGTCGATTAGGAGGTATTTTTTCTGCACGAATATCACCAGACCCCACTAATCTGAATAACCGACCTCTCCCCCCAACTATATCAGCCGCTTCTCGCTGTCCGAAGGTTTTGTCATTTAGTACAATTTTCAAAACGTCCTCATTAATCATATTGTCTAATCTTTAAAAAGGTTGTTCTTGTGCGCGTATTGAATAAATTCTGATTTCTCATGAATACCAAGTTTGATATATACAGACTTGATATGATTCTTTACAGTATGAGGAGAAAGGTAAAGTTTGTCTGCTATCTCTTCGTTATTAGCTCCTTGGTATACCATTTGCATCACTCTCATTTCTGCATCTGATATACGGCTGTAAAATTGTGGACAGCATATAATACCTTCGTACTTACATTCTCCACGCATAGGACATTTTACGCGTTCGAAGTTGAATCCTCCCTTTTTATCAATATCACGACTTGTGTTATCCAATTCTCCAAAATTACATTTGCAAAAACGTCTAACTATAAGGTACTGGAAGTATGGAATGTTTTGAGAACTCTTTTTATAACATTCCATCAATGAATTATAAGCATCCGAGTAACATTCACGTATACGATCTAATATACTTTTTATTAATCCTATATCTTTATCTGTTACAGGTTTATTGCTTCCGTCAGGGAACAGACACCAAAGTTCATCTTCAAATATGTAGAACTCTAAATCTTTCATTGCTTAATCATTTTGTTTAGACCATAATTCTTCGGGAGGTATCCCTGTTATTTCGGAAAGTATTGAAACATGAGAGGGCTTATTAGGTTTCATACCATAAATAACCCAGTTTCTAACAGCAGTGAAAGATACTCCAGTCCGTTTCATTATCTCGTTGATAAATTCTGTTTTGGGATGAGTAGATTCCGGTAGATTTTGATAATAACCTTTTAAGGTCATTTTATGACCTTCATTAGGAAAAACTCTTGTTTTTAATTCATCTTTCATTATCTTTGCAGTGTTATATAATTAATAGTAATGCAAATATATCCATTTTATGGATAAATAGGATATTTACACGCTTAAATATCCTTAAAATGGATAATAATTTTATTCGTATGGATAAAGAGCAAGAAAGCAGGCTGAAGCAGTTCAGGATTTACATGAATATGACGCAACAGCAAATGGCTGATTTACTGAATGTTGGTCAGAATACTTATTCAAGAATAGAAAATGGTATCACAGCTTTCAAAGATGTATACAAGAAAATAATAGAGGATAAGTATCACTTGACAACAGGATGGCTATCCGGTGCCGATGTACCTATGTTAAAAAAATACGATGCTGTGGCCGGTATTATAGGGAAAAGTATTCCTGAAAGTAACAGAGACCAATTAAAAGAGCAGATATTGGAAGAACTTGTAACACAAAGGCTAGAGGGTAAAAATGAATCTATTTCTATGAGTCGAGAGGTGTTTGAGCAAATATCAAGATTGACAGAAACGGTGTTGTCTCAACAAAAAACAATTGAATCTATGCAAGAGCAAAATAGAAAATTTCTTGTCCAGCAGGGGGAGGATGTAAGATGTGCTCATGTAAGTGGGTCGGATATTTCAACAAACGACATAAAGAACCAAAATATAAATAAGGAATGAAAATATCAGAAGAGGGGATAGCTATAAGTCAACGTTTCTTTAAAGCAATAGCAATATTAAAGGAGCAAAAAAAAATTAGAGGATTACAGACTTTCACAAGAAAGCACAATCTGAATCGTTGGAACGTAAACCAAGTTAAATTCTATCCAAATAGAAGCGTATTAAAACCCGAATGGATTGTTTACTTACATGAAGATTATAATATATCTGTTGAGTGGATCATACTTGGAAAAGGTAATATGTTTGATGAGTAAATGTTCAAAAACTTATCCTTAACATTAATTCATTCCAAGTTAACTATTTTATTATCAAACCGTTATTCTATATTTTGGAGAAACATTCGGAAGATGCAGGTTCGGATAGCTGAAAGTCTCTTCTCCGTTCACCGTAAAGATAATCTTCTCCGCTGTCCATTCAATTCCGTAAATATTGAACTCGCCATCCCGATATTCTCCGTATCCGTTACGGGGAGGATTCTTGTCATAACCTAAATCCAATGTATAATGCGTATGCACCGAATGTTGTGCGATCTTGTCCATGCTTACTTGTTCCATGATATCGATTTCACCGGGATAACTATTGTTTACTGATGGATATTGTCGTTCTTGCGGCATGAGCCAGATAGCTGCCCATCCACCTTGAAAACTAGTAAACTTGGCACAAACCTCCAGCTTCCCATATTTGAAACCTACTTTGTCCATCGTCCACACGCCACCTGTCTTGTATTCACCGTCTTTCTTTTCGGCTATCAGATATAGTTTCCCGTCTTTCACATAAGCTTGGTCGTAGCTTTCGGACATATAGCGATTCCAAGGAGAAGCCTCTTTAGCTGCCAGTGACCAGCTTTTGGTATTCGGAATGTTACTTTCCTGTTCAAACTCTTCCGACCACACCAGATTCCATCCGTCTTTATTTTTCGATATCTCTTTCACGTGCTGGGTATAGATATTTATTTCTTCGGATTGGCAGGATAGAAAACTAATCCAGAAGACTAAAAAAGCAATGATCTGTTTCATATTGTCTCACTTTTAGTTGATTAAAAAAGGGGGAGTGGAGGGAGTATGATTACTCCCAACCACTATTTTGTGTTAAGTTAGGATTCTTGTAAAGTTCTGTTTGGGCGATGGGATACAAGTACATCTTCCTGTCCCATATACGTGTCTGGATTTTTGTGCGGGTATAGGTGTACTTACTTCCTCGCTTGGTGATTTTAATCCCATAGATATCTTTTACTACGTCCCCGTCCATCCAACGGCAAATGTCCCAAAAACGATGGTCTTCGAAAGCCAGCTCTATCCGGCGTTCGTTGCGCAAGCGTTTGGTGAAAGCTTCACCGGTGTCCTCTATAGGTGGCATATTGGCAGCAGCACGTACCTGGTTCAAGGCTTCGCGGGCTGTGAGTCTGTCGCTAACCTTATAATCCGGACCGCCTAATTCGTTCATGGCTTCTGCATAGTTCAACAATGTTTCCGCATAACGGAATAAGATGAAATGGTGGGGTTTTGTTACCGGGTCGGTCGGAGAGAGGGATACCGTTTCGTTCATGTTTTTCCTCAAGTAATATCCGGTCAGTGTAGCACCATTGAGAGGAGCACCGTTTCTGCCGCCTTCGTAAGTCTCGATGGGGGTATTCATGAATGAACTTCCATTGTAAAGAACGGTTTTATAGAAACGAGGGTCACGTTTTGAGTAAGGCCGTGCGGCATGTTTCGGGTTATTCCAATCAAACGGCTTGCCGTCGGACATTTCGAAAGCGTCTACCAGATTTTGTGTGGGCGTGCTTCCACTGTTCCCGTTTTCGAAGCCGATA
>OJNQ01002386.1_pt1 | contig 12118 bp, 10 predicted proteins | sample 1597621 | NCBI WGS metagenome assembly OJNQ01 (sample SAMEA2452137, study PRJEB22498) | human gut metagenome | reverse complement strand
TGCGCTGTTCCACCATCTGGGCGAACCATTCCACCATTGCAGGGTCGTCGTGAGCAAAGAAGGCACTGGTTTTGGTATCCAGTGCGGCGATCCTTTCCATATCCTCAGAGGACAGCGTAAAGTCGAACACTTCCAGATTTTCCTGCATCCGCTCCCTGTGGGTGGATTTTGGGATGACCACCACGCCCCGCTGCAAATGCCAGCGGAGAATGACCTGTGCCACGGTTTTGCCGTATTTTGCGCCGATTTCTGCCAGCACAGGGTTTGTGAACATCTGACTCCGACCTTCGCCAAAGGGAGCCCATGCCTCCATCTGAACGCCGTATTTTTCCATCCATTCCTTTGCCTTGCCCTGCTGGTGCAACGGATGCACCTCTACCTGATTCACCATGGGTTTGATACGAGCAAAGCTGCACAGATCAACGAGGCGGTCAGGATAAAAATTGGACACGCCAATGGCCCGAATCTTGCCTGCCTCATATAGTTCCTCCAAGGCGTGCCATGCGCCGTAGTAATCAGCAAACGGCTGGTGCAACAAACAAAGGTCCAGATAATCCGTTCGCAGCTTACGCAGGGATTCCAGCACAGATGCCTTGGCCTCCTTATAACCGTAATGCTCGACCCAGACCTTGGTGGTCAGAAAAATATCTTTGCGATTCACACGGGATTTTTCGATTGCTGTGCCAACCTGCTCTTCGTTGAAGTAGGATTGTGCCGTGTCGATGGAGCGGTAGCCCACCTGCAAAGCATCCAGTACACAGCGCTCGCATTCCTCCTGTGAGACCTGATAGACCCCATAGCCAAGCTGGGGCATTTTTACGCCGTTATTCAATGTGATATAGTTCATATAAAAGCCTCCCTGCTGAGATGATCCTGTGTTTATCACCACAACTCCTTATAGGTTTCTTCCGGCACCGGCTCGCACCACTCGTTAGAGGTGCCCTCACCGGGCACTTCCACTGCCAGATGAGAGAACCAGCAATCGGGTGCAGCACCGTGCCAGTGCTTGACCTCCGGGGGAATGTTCACCACATCGCCCGGATGCAGCTCCTACGGCGCTTTGCCCCATTCCTGATAGTAGCCCCGGCCTGCCACGCAGACAAGGATCTGCCCGCCTCCCTTTGCAGCATGGTGGATGTGCCAGTTGTTCCGGCAGCCCGGCTCAAAGGTGACGTTGTAAATGCCAACCTGTGCGGTGGACAAGGGTGCCAGATAGCTTTTTCCGCTGAAATATTGTGCAAAACCGTCGTTGGATGCACCGATGGGGAACACCATTTCACTCTGGTGCTTTGCCTTGGCATCCTCTGCAGATTCCTCTGCCCAGACTTCCTTTGCCATACGGAAAGCCGCCCACGCCTTGGGCCAACCTGCATAAAATGCCGCATGGGTCAGGATCTCTGCAATCTCAGTCCGGGTAATACCGTTGTTTTTCGCTGCCGTCAGGTGATACCGAAACGAGGAGTCCGTCAGTCCCTGCGCCATCAGTGCTACCACCGTCACAAGGCTGCGGTCCCGGAGGGAGAGTTTATCCTCTCGGCTCCACACCTGCCCGAATAGTACCTCATCGTTAAGTTCTGCAAATTTTGGTGCAAATTCGCCCAGAGCATCCCGCCCTGCTGTCTGTTTCACTGCCATTATACGTTCCTCCCCATCTCGTAAGCCTGTGCCATGGCAGGCGTACCGAACACTGCACCCGGCTCGTAAACGCCACTTGCTACAAGGACGCCTTTTTCCACGGCACCTTCCACACAGTCTGCATAGCCCCGGAAGCAGGCCAGCGTAGTGTCCGCAGAGGCTTTTTCCTCGTCTGCCATGGTGGTGATGTAGTAGAACTCTTTGTCTTTAACTTCCTGCCACCGTGCCACGGTACGGTCGATCACTGCCTTCAACTGGGCACTGATGGAGTAGAAGTATACCGGGCTTGCCAGCACAATGACATCGGCATCGATCATCTTTTGCAGGATGTCTGCCATATCATCCTTGTGGACGCAGGCTCCGCCGTGGGTGCTGCAGTAGTAGCAGCCGGAACAGGGAGCCACCTTTTTCTCAGCGACCCGGATCTTTTCTGCTTTGTGCCCGGCATCCTGCGCTCCACGCAGAAATTCATCGCATAGAATATCAGAGTTACCGCCCTTCCGGGGACTTCCAGACAAAATCAATACCTTCTTGCTCATAGGAACCTCCTTGACAGCGGAGTGCATCCGCATTATGATGTTGATAAAGTTTGATTTTATCATACAACTTAAAGCGCACTTTAAGTCAAGGGCTTTTTGAAAAAACGGAGGTTTCAGATGATCTATACCGTAGGTGAAATGGCACAAAAGCTGGGCGTACCTGCCTCCACCCTGCGCTACTACGACAAAGAAGGGCTACTTCCCTTTGTGGAGCGTTCCTCCGGCGGCATTCGGATGTTCCGGGAAAACGACTTCGAGTGGCTGCAGGTCATCCGCTGCATGAAAAAAGCCGGAATGTCCATCAAGGATATCCGGCAGTATATTGAGCTTTCCATGCAGGGAGACGACACCATTGACACCCGGCTGGAAATGTTTCGGCATCAGCGCGAGGTGCTCACCCAGCAGATCCAGCAGTTACAGCACACGCTGGAGACCGTGGAGTATAAATGCTGGTTCTATGAAGCCGCCAAAGCCGCTGGGACAGTGGATGTCCCCGGTGCGATGACCGATGCGGACGTGCCGGAGCAGTTCCGTGCCATCCGACAGGAGCTGCGGGGACAGAAGATGCCGAATGGCGAAAAATAAGAAATGCCGTTCCAGTTGCTTTTGGAACGGCATTTTTCTTAATCTTCTAACCCATGGCTCCCGGTTACGTTTTTCAAGTATCCCTCCGGGTCACCCTTCAGAATCAAATCAGCATAGCCCAGTGGGTCATTATAGATGAGATAGTCCAACTCCGACCTCTGCGCCATGGTCACATTCAACGCATCCTCGACCCCGGTGCAGTCGATGGAAATTTTTCTTCCATCCCGGAGCAGCAGTTCCACGCACCCGGTGTCCATGTTGAATTTGCAAGCTCTTTCATCGTACTTCATGTTCATGTCCTCCTGAAATCATATTGTGGCTTATGTCGGTCAATCTATGATTTCGGATTTCATCTTCCACGGACACCTGCATGGAACTTGTCGGGGCAAAGCCCCTCCATCTGCTAACGCAGACCGTTCCGTCGCTTAAAAGCCCCACTGGGGCTTTCATTGCTTCGTAAACGCTAATTTTCCGAAGAAAACAAATAATCCGAACCCATCTCCTATCGGAAACAAGTTCGGATTATTTCTGTTTGGTCCGTCTATCTGGAAAGCGATTTGAACCTTCCGTTCGGAAAAAACGGAAAATTCTTATTCCAACTTGGGTATACTCCTGTTGTGTCCGACATGAAGAAAATCGTTCAGAAAACTGCCGCATTGTCTTTTCCCAAATGGACATTAGCCGTATGGGATATGGATACTGCAACATTATATATGGTCAAATACGACAGAAGTCATTGATTTTCTTTGTTTATCTGTGATACCATTCGTTACGAGACCAACGGCGTTGCTCTCTTCGCTTATGGTGGAGACTCCGGCACTCAAAGAAACTTTCCGAAAAACACAACGAGGTGACCATTTTTGAAACGTCGAACTTTTCTTGTTTGCACCGCTGCACTTTTTTGCAGTGCGTTTCTGGCAGTGGGCTGCACTCAAAAAACCTCTCAGCCCGTCCTTCAGCAAATTGAATACTCCAATTTGGCAGATTCGGATACACAAGCTCTTCTTTCCAAACTTTTGCAGGATGCCGGCGTATCCGACCTACGGATACAGACCTTCTTTGATCATGTGCAAAAGTTCAACAATGCTGTGGACCCGGCATGGCTCACCACAGGGTTTGAAAATGCCAAGCCTTCGGATCTGAAATACGATCCTTACTCCATGCAGGACGCATGGACGGAAAAATATGACACCTTCCCCGGCTGGAACTGTCGGATTACCGCTTGTGGGCTGTTTGGTGATTTTATCACTGTCACGGGCAAGGCAGACCTTGACTCAGCCGAGGACACCCTGTTTATGGACTATGAAACACTGGATTCTGACCCGGAATCCCTTTGCGGCGACGAACGGCAAAAGTTTGATGCGCTGTTCGCCCCGGTTAAAACCACCAATACGACCGATATTCCTACCCATTTGAAAACGATTCAGCAGGAATGGAAGAAACGCGGTCTCTCCTTCGTAGAAGATGATAAGATTCGTCTTGTCTCCGTAGTCCTGCACGATCAGTTCTCTGAAACGGACAATTCTCTTATGATCGGTCATGTCGGTGTTATGCTTCCCACATCGGATGCGGTATATTTTGTCGAAAAGGTCGCTTTTCAGGAGCCGTATCGCTTGTTGAAGTTCAAAAATCGGACCGAGTTGAGCGATTATCTGATGCTGAAATACGACAACTCGTGGGGACAGGATACCGCCCACACCTTTATTATGGAAAATTCAGACCTGATGGACGGCTGGCGCATTCTTGACGAACAGAAAGACGCAAGCTAAAAGCATCGCATTCGTTGGGAGCCGTCCAATCTGACAGATCATTCGCCCTCTGATACCAAAAAGACGCTGCAACCTCTTACCCAGAGGCGGCAGCGTCCTTTTTATATCGGAATGTTTGGTTCGCAGGGGAACTCTGGGCTTATGACAGGGTATGTATAATGTGCAGAGCCATATCAGCATTTTCTTTGTCCACAAACACCTCTGTGACATATTGCGGTTTTATGCCGAGGGTTCCAATTCTTGCTTGATCAAATGTGTTATGCCGATTGACATCTTTGGATTTACAATAGAATTTAATTCCAGCTGCCGCCAACGCATCCGTGATGCGATTGCATTGGTAAGGGTCAGAAACTGTTGCAACTAGCGATTTGAAAAAATGCTCCAACATAAAGAGACCTCCTTGTATACACTCTAATCTCGTACAAAGCCATCCGGCACATAATGGTCGCTGTATCCATTCGGGAGCTATTCCAATAGCCGTTCCATGCAAAGTTCCTGCTCTGCCATGATGGATTCATCCGTTGGGTCGTAGACTTGTTGGCTGTGGATCGCATTTTTTATCGGCATGGTTCTACTCTCCTTATTTATAAGGAATCTTTCTCATTTTTCAGTAGATTCTTCCAGATTCTTTCGGTACTGTGCCGGACTGACACCATACTCTTTCTTGAATACCCGGCTAAAATAGAGTGGGTTATCATACCCTACGATCTCTGCAATTTCTCCAATATTGTATTCGGTGTTCTCCAATAAGCTTTGTGCATTTACCATCCGAAGGGACAGGATGTATTGTGCAGGGCTTATGTTCATGTACTGCTTAAAATTACGGATAAACCAGTTCGTACTGATATGCAGCGATTCTGCGTAATCGTCCACACTGACCTTTGTATTATAATTCTCGTTAAAGTAGGCAACGGCGGCTTCGATTTCTTCGGGGATGCTTGTAGTTGTTTTCTCGCTTTCCTGCTGTTGCCTGCTTACTAAAAGCAGAATGATGTTGAAGAGAGAAGCAATATAGTCTTCATAGCCATATTCACATTGTTGCAGTTCCCGGATGATCTTTCGGAACAGCATTTTGTAATCCGGCAGTGTGCCGCTGTAAAAAACGTGCTTGTCCAAGGGTATTCCGTGATAGTTCAGGATGTTTTTGACATCATATCCTGTAAAGTGAATCCAGAACACCTCTGGATGATCTTCTACATAGTAGACATACTTCTGGATTTCTTTCGGCTGATAAAGCACCATGTGTCCAGAAGTCACCACTTCCTCAACACCATCGAACCAGAAGTGTGCTTTACCAGATGCCACATAGAGGATTTGATAGTCTCTGCGACCCTTTGCCCAAAAAGTAGGTAGCTTAGGGCGTTTTTTCAAGCGATAAGTGCCGCAGCTGCCTACGACCAGCGGCTTTGAGTAGTCTTTGAAATCCAAACGGGAGTTGTTCAAATATCCTGAGTTGAAATACATCCCTGCGTCCTCCTCATCTTCAGAGATTTTACAGTGATTTGGGAAATGTTCTATCAAAAAATTACAAACTCTTTGATTTTGTGCATATTCTGTTCCATCTTGTCTATATCTTTTCGTTCCATTAGATTCTATAATATTTTCAGACGAAACGCAAGAGATTTGGGCAACTTGCGTAATGAGAATTCCAGTCTGAAGTGCGCAGCAGATTGGTCGCGCCCACACAAAACAAGCAAGATGGGAGAAAGCACAATGACTGAGAAACGTTATCTAAAGTGGTATAATAAAGTCGGCTATGGTTCAGGCGATATTGCAGGCAACGTGGTGTATGCATTCCTGTCCTCCTTCGTCATGATCTATCTGACCAACACCGTTGGCCTGAACCCCGGTATTGTCGGCACTCTGATTGCATTTTCCAAACTGCTGGACGGTGTGACGGACATTTTCTTTGGTTCTTTGATTGACAAAACGCATTCTAAGATGGGCAAAGCCCGTCCTTGGATGCTGTACGGCTACATTGGCTGTGCCATTACGCTGGTGGCAATTTTCGCCATCCCGACCAATCTGGGACAGTTTGCACAGTACGCATGGTTCCTGATCGCATATACTCTGCTGAACGCTGTATTCTACACTGCCAACAACATTGCTTACTCTGCACTGACTGCTCTCGTCACGAAGAACAGTGCCGAACAGGTCGAGATGGGTTCTTGGCGTTTCATGTTCGCCTTTGCCACCAGCCTGCTCATCCAGTCCATTACGCTGGGTGCTGTTACGGCATTGGGCGGTGGTGCTGCCGGTTGGCGCACTGTTGCAATCATCTACGCCATCATCGGTCTGCTTGTCAACACCCTCTCCGTTTTCTCCGTGAAGGAACTGCCGGAAGGCGAATTGGTGGATACCACCAACAAAAAGGAAATCGAGCAGGACGAAAAGTACAATCTGGTTCAGGCTGCAAAGCTGCTTGCTGGTAACAAATATTATATGATGATTTGCGTCACCTACATTTTGCAGCAGATCTACGGTGCCATGATCAGCATGGGCACCTACTATGCAACCTACATCCTTGGCAACCAGAATCTGTTCGGTGTATTCTCTTGGGCAATCAACATTCCTCTGATCATCGCACTGGTGTTCACCCCAACCTTGGTTGCAAAGTGGAATGGAATGTATAAGCTGAATGTAATGAGCTATACTCTGGCAACGATTTCTCGTGCACTGGTTGCTGTAGCTGGTTACATGGGCAGCGGCAATGTGACCTTGATGCTGCTCTTTACTGCAATCGCAGCTCTTGGTCAGGGTCCTTGGCAGGGCGATATGAACGCTGCGATTGCTGCTTGCTCTGAATATACTTGGCTGACGAAGCATAAGCGCGTGGATGGCACGATGTACTCCTGCACTTCTCTCGGTGTGAAGCTGGGCGGCGGTCTGGGTACTGCCATCACCGGCTGGCTGCTGGCTGCAAGCCATTTTGACAGCGCTCTGACCGTTCAGCCGGATTCCTGCATCAATATGCTGAAGATCATGTATCTGGTGATTCCGTTTGCTCTGGATGCCATCATCACCTTCATTCTGTCTCATCTGAAAGTTGAAGAAGCAAATGAAAAACTGCGTGAAGCAGTCTGATAACAAGCCATTATCATTTCTCCTTCATCTGCTGTTCCCCGGAGGAATCCAGCGATTCCTCCGGGGAGGCTGGAGAAATATTATAAAATTATAAAAGGTAAATGAGGAAATACTATGGCTGCATTTGATTTTGCAAAAGTAAAAGACCCCACCTTTTTCAAGGAAAACGTGCTGAATGCTCATGCAAGTTTCCGTACTTACGCTTCCCGCGAAGAATATCGGACAGGCTCCTCTTCTTTGGCGCTGAAGCTGGACGGTATCTGGAAATTCGCCTACGCAAAGAACTACACCAGTGCCATCCCCGGCTTTGAAAAGACGGATTACGATTGCAGCGGCTGGGATGACATTCATGTTCCGGCACACATCCAGATGGAGGGCTACGACATTCCCCAGTACGCGAATATTCAGTATCCGTGGGATGGCCGTGAAGAAGTACAGCCGGGTGAGATCCCGCAGCGGTTCAATCCGGTGGCAAGCTATGTAAAATACTTCGAGCTGCCGGAATCCATGCAGGGCAAGCCCGTCCACATCGAGTTCGAGGGTGTGGAAAGCGGCATGGCTCTTTGGCTGAACGGGTCTTATGTGGGTTACACCGAGGACAGCTTCTCCGCACACGCATTCGATCTGACTCCCTATCTCCAGCCGGGCGTGAACAAACTTGCTGTGCAGGTGTTCAAGTGGACTTCCTCCAGCTGGTGCGAAGATCAGGACTTCTTCCGCTTCTCCGGCATCTTCCGCAGCGTGTGGCTGTACGCCATCCCCACCGTGCATCTGGAAGATATATCCGTCAAAACGCTGTTTGCCGGGGATGATTTTACTCATTCCACGCTGGAAGTTGCATTGCAGGTGGAGGGCAAGGGCGCAGCCCGTCTGACCCTGCGCCGCAGTGAGCTGGAAGTGTTCTCCGAAAAAATCGCACTGAACGGCGGTTCTGCTCTGTTCAGCCATGCGGTGGAGAACCCCCACCTGTGGAGCGCAGAGGACCCGGCTCTGTATGAACTGGAAATTGAGCTGCTGGACGATGCAGGCCATCTGGTAGAGGTGACTGGGCAGAAAGTCGGTTTCCGCAAGTTCGAGTTGAAGAACAATCGGATGCTGCTCAACGGCAAGCGCATCGTGTTCAAGGGTGCCAACCGTCATGAGTTCAGCTCCATTACGGGTCGTGCTGTGGGCGTACACACCCATGAGGAACTGCTTCGGGATATCATCACCATGAAGCAGAACAACATCAATGCCATCCGCACCAGCCATTACCAGAATCAGGATGCACTGTACGACCTGTGCGACGAGTATGGTCTGTATCTGATCGCAGAGAACAATCTGGAATCCCATGGCACATGGGACATCCATCAGGCGGGCATTCGCGGCATCGAGGGCGTTTTGCCCAATGATAAGCCGGAGTGGAAAGCTGTCTTGTTTGACCGCATGAATTCCACTTACCAGCGTGACAAAAATCACCCTGCTGTTCTGATCTGGTCTCTGGGCAACGAATCGTTTGGCGGTGAGACCCTGCTCCAGATGGCAGAGATGGTCCGCCGCTTTGATGACACCCGTCTGGTGCATTACGAAGGTGTGGTCAATGATCCCCGCTTCCTCGAAACCACCGATATCGAGAGCCATATGTACAGCACTGTGAAGGACATTAAAGAGTATCTGGCACAGGGCGATAAGCGGCCTTATATCGAGTGCGAATACTCTCATGCTATGGGCAACTCCAACGGTGCTTTGCACAAGTACACGGAACTTGCCGACCAGAAGGACTGCGGCTATCAGGGCGGCTTTATCTGGGATTATATCGACCAGTCAATCTACAAAAAAGACCGCTACGGAAAAGAGTTCCAGGCGTACGGCGGAGACTTTGATGATCATCCATGCGATTACAATTTCAGCGGAAATGGTATTGTATACGGCGGCGAGCGCGATGCTTCCCCGAAGATGCAGGAAGTAAAATTCTGCTATCAGAACATTGCTGTGGATGTACAGAAAGACAAAGCAGTTGTAAAAAATAAGAACCTGTTTGTGAATACCGATGCGTTTGACTGCGTGGTAATTCTCGAAAAAGAAGGAAAGAAACTGAAAGAAGTGCCGATGGAAATTTCCGTGGAGCCGCTTTCCGAAAAAACAGTGGAGCTTCCGATTGCCGTACAGACCCTTCCGGGCGAGTATGCGGTGACCGTTTCCTTCCGCCTGAAAGAAGATACCATATGGGGCAAGCGCGGCCATGAAGTTGCATTCGGACAGGGTGTTTATGAAGTGGAAGCACCGGCGAAAGCAGAAAAACCGGCGAAATTTGAAGTGATCCGTTCCAACCATGATTTTGGTGTGCGCGGCGAAAATTTTGATGTGATGTTCTCCGATCTGAACGGCGGACTCGTATCGTACCGTTACGGCGGCGTTGAGATGATCAAAATGATTCCGAAACCGAACTTCTGGCGTGCGCCGATCGACAATGACTGCGGAAGCCTGATGCCGATGCGTTACAGCCAGTGGAAGATTGCTTCGATGTATCTGTCCCACAAATATCCGAACGGCAGCCATTATCCGGGACTGTATGCACCGGAAATCGAAGTACACGAGGACTGCGCAGAAGTCAGCTACCGCTATGTAATGCCGACCACACCGGCGAGCGAGTGCCGTCTGACCTACCGTGTCTTCGGCGATGGAAGCATTCAGACGACGCTGACGTATGATCCGGTGAAAGAGCTCGGCGATATGCCGGAATTCGGCGTGATGTTCAAGCTGGATGCCGATTATGACCACGTTACCTGGTACGGCATGGGACCGGAGGAGACGTATGTGGACCGCTGTGCCGGAGCAAAGCTCGGTGTTTATAAGAATAAAGTCGAAGATAATATGGCGAAATATCTCGTTCCGCAGGAGTGCGGCAACAAGGTTGGTGTACGCTGGGCAACCGTGACGAACCGCAAGGGCCGCGGTATGATGTTCAGCGGCGACAAGATGGAATTTTCCGCACTGCCGTACACACCGCACGAGCTGGAAAATGCGATGCATCCGTATGAACTGCCGCAGGTACATTACACCGTTGTGCGCGTGGCAAAACAGCAGATGGGTGTTGGCGGAGACGACAGCTGGGGTGCACAGACCCATCCGGAGTACCTGATTCCGATTGATAAAAAACTGGAGTTTACCTTTACGTTTAAGGGAATCTGATGCGTTCAGCCCATTCTGTCCGTGGACAGGATGGGCTGTCTGCGAAAGAAAAGGAGACAAAAGCAGATGGGGAAAGAAGTAAATTTTGGAAAGCTCCTGCACGGGGGCGATTATAACCCGGAACAGTGGCTGGATTACCCGGAGATTCTGGAACAGGATCTGGCGTATTTCAAGAAAGCCAGAATCAACGAGGTTTCGCTTGGCATGTTTTCCTGGGCATTTTTAGAGCCGGAGGAAGGAGTTTTCCGTCTGGAATGGTTAAAAGAGGTGATTGACCGCCTGTATGAAAACGAAATTGTGGTCATGCTTTCCACACCGACGGCGGCAAGACCGCGCTGGATGGCGGAAAAATACCCGGAGGTGCTCCGTGTCAATGCAGCGAGAGAACGGAATCTGTACGGGGAGCGCCATAATCACTGCTATACCTCACCGGTTTACCGGGAAAAAACGAGAATCATCAATACGAAGCTGGCGGAAATGTTCAAAGACCACCCTGGCGTGATTTCATGGCATATTTCGAATGAATACGGCGGAGAGTGTCACTGCCCGCTGTGCCAGGAGGCATTCCGCGGCTGGGTGAAGAAAAAATACGGCACACTGGAACGGCTGAACCGTGCCTGGAATACCGGGTTCTGGAGTCATACTTACCAGAGTTTTGACCAGGTGGAGAGCCCGTCTCCGAAAGGAGATTCTTCGCTGCACGGACTGAATCTGGACTGGAAACGGTTTGTGACGGATCAGACCGCGGATTTTGTAAAATGGGAAATCAAAGCGCTGCGGGACGCTGGGGCAGAACAGCCGTCTACCATCAATATGATGTATAACTTTACCGGACTGAACTACTACAAGTTTGCCGATGTGATTGACTTTGTATCCTGGGACAATTATCCGACCTGGCATAAAGAGGCGGAGACGGTAACAGCGATGGATACAGGTATGCAGCATGACATTATGCGGAGCATTCAGAAAAAGCCGTTTTATCTGATGGAGAGCTGTCCTTCCGCAACGAACTGGCAGTCCGTCAGCAAGCTGAAAAAACCGGGCATGCTGCAGGCCGCGTCACTGCAGGCAGTTGCGCATGGGTCGGATAGTGTGCTGTATTTCCAGATGAGGCAGAGCCGCGGTGCATCCGAAAAATTTCATGGAGCCGTGATCGACCATTATGGCGGATCGGATACCAGGGTATTCCGTGAAGTGACGAAAGTCGGCGTAGCTTTGGAGCAACTGCAGGAAGTGAACGGTTCGCAGAACCCGGCGGAAGCAGCCGTGATTTATGATGTGGAAAACCGCTGGGCAGTGGAAGATGCGGCGGGTCCGCGGAATGCAGGTGTTTTT
>OJNQ01002381.1_pt1 | contig 12132 bp, 6 predicted proteins | sample 1597621 | NCBI WGS metagenome assembly OJNQ01 (sample SAMEA2452137, study PRJEB22498) | human gut metagenome | reverse complement strand
TGTTCAGACTGGCTAGGCTATACGCTTAAAAGAAAGCTTACCAACCAGGAAAATCCGCTGACCCAAAAAGAAAAGGAACTTCAGGTCAGCGGAAAGCGTACCTTCTGATACAAAATAAGCATATCCCCCTACACTCTCCATATTTTTACAGGTGATTCATACGTTTCACATTCGAAAAATTGTAGTACTAATAAAAAAAATGTATTTTTGTACTAATCATGAATCAAACAACGCATAAGATGACCGACCCCATCCAGATAAAGCACTATAAAGAAGACATTACCTCTTTTAACCAACTCTACAAGGAGTTTCAAAGACGTTTTGTACGCTTCGCCAATACTTATGTCAGAGATTTAACCACAGCAGAAGATATTACTATTGAGGCGATGATGTATTATTGGGAAAACAGGCAATCCTTAAGCGAAGATTCCAATATTCCAGCCTATATCTTAACAATTATAAAAAACAAATGCCTGAATTATCTGCGTCATCAGCAAATTCATGAAGAATACTCGGATAAAATAAAAGATTACTATGAATGGGAACTGAATACCCGGATCGCCACTTTACAAGCATGCGAACCTTATGAGCTTTTTATTTCCGAAATTCAAGAACTCGTCCAACAAACCCTCACCGACATGCCCGAAAAAACCCGTACTATCTTCATGTTGAGCCGATACGAAAACAAATCCTATAAGGAAATTGCAGTTCTCATGAATATCACCCCCAAAGGAGTAGATTTCCATATAAACAAGGCATTAAAGATGCTTCAGACTAACTTAAAAGATTATTTTCCACTCTTTCTCTATTTTTTTATGAAATGCCACTAGGAATTTTCCATTCTGAAGTGCTGTTTATATAGAAGCATAAAAGAATGCAATAAAATGGAAAAAGAGAAACTACATCGTTTTTTTGCCGGAACTACTTCTATACAAGAAGGCATGGACATAAGAGCATGGATGGAAGCATCCGAAGAGAACAAGCGCATTTTTTACAAAGAGCGTAAATTGTTCGATGCCCTCATGGTGCATGATGACCAAACTACAAATAACTGCATTTCCACCAAACGAATTCCCAAAATTATTCGTCAATGGCTGAAAATAGCTTCCGTCATCATACTGACGCTTACCATTAACTATTTATATCAGAAATATAAATCGGAAAATGAAGTCATTGCCATGAATACAGTATCTGTTCCGGCAGGACAACGTACCAATATTACTTTACCAGATGGAACTAATGTATGGCTGAATGCCCGTACCACTTTACAATATCCGGTCACTTTCAGCCAAAAGCAACGAACAGTTTTTTTAAAAGGAGAAGCTTATTTTGATGTAACCAAGAAGAAAAAAACTCCTTTTATTGTACGGACAGACAAATATGACATTGAAGTTTTGGGTACACAGTTTGATGTAGATGCTTATCCTGACCAAACGGCGTTTGAAACAACTTTAATGAAAGGTAGTGTAAAAGTTACCTCACAGTACTTTCCTGAACAGACAATAACCTTGAAGCCTCATCATAAAGCATATGTAAAAGACGGGCAGTTGGCAGTTACCAAAGTAAACGATTTCACTCCTTACCGCTGGAAAGAAGGTTTGATCTGTTTTAAAGATGAACCTTTCCAGACCATCATGGAAGATTTTGAAAAATATTATGGTATCCGGATCATCATCAATAACAAAAAGGTATTGAAATATTCCTATAATGGCAAGTTCCGTCAAGCAGACGGTATTGATTATGCATTAAGAGTGCTGCAAAGGGATATCCATTTTAAATATGAAAGAGCCAACGATGAAGAAATTATTTACATCAATTGACCAGACAATACTAACCTAAAAACAACAAGCCTATGAAGAAAAGCTCAAGTTAACCTTAAAAAGAAAAATGCCGATAAGTGTTGCCGCACTTACCGGCATAGACTCAAAACAATTTTTCAAGTAAAAAAATCTATTTAAATCAACGCAAAGGTATGAAAAATAACACTTTGTCGGGGAGATATTGCTTCAAAAATCCCCGATTTAAACAAATCTTTAGAATTATGAGAATTTCCACTTTCCTATTGATGGTCTGTGTGTTCTGTTCGTATGCTGGGAATGCCCATTCTCAAAATGCAAAAGTCAGCATACGTATGAATAATGTTAAACTGGATAAGATCCTGAATGAAATTGAAAACCAAACTGATTATCTTTTTATCTACAATAACCAAGTAGATATTAACAAAATTACTTCCGTAAAGGTCAAAAATGAAGCCGTAGCACAAGTACTGGACAGAATTCTGTCAGGGACCGGTATCAACTATGAACTGGAAGGTACACACATTATTTTAACTACAGAAGCTATTAAAGACTTGCATGCTCAACAACAAGCTAAAACAGTAACGGGAACGGTAACAGATGTCAGCGGAGAACCCATTATCGGAGCCAACATCCGTATAAAGGGAACCACAACAGGTACAATCACAGATATAGATGGCAACTTCAGTATTGAAGCCGAACCACAATCTGTTATCGAAGTTTCCTACATTGGTTACCTCACACAAGAAACGGTTATCAACAACCAAAAAAGTATCCGTTTTCTATTAAAAGAAGATACAAAAACTCTTGATGAAGTGGTAGTCATTGGATACGGTGTACAGAAAAAAGCAGACTTGACAGGATCTGTTGCAAACATTAACACAGAAAAACTAAATACACAAAGTAACGCCAACATCGGCCAGGCGCTGCAAGGCAAAATTGCAGGGGTAGACATCGTATCTCAAGGTGGTGCCCCAGGTTCGGGAACCCGTATCATGGTCCGCGGTATTGGTACGCTAAACAACGCCTCCCCTCTTTACATTGTCGATGGCATGTATATGAACAGTATTGATCATATCAACCCCAATGATATTGCCAGCATTGACGTATTGAAAGATGCCTCATCCGCAGCTATCTACGGTTCCCGTGCAGCCAACGGTGTTATCATTGTCACTACCAAAGAAGGAAGTAACACAGAAGGAAAACCTATCATTGATTTATCTGTCAACTTAGGTATATCAACTGCCAGCAAATTTCTTGATATGCTAGATGCCAAAGGATGGGCAGAAGTTACCACTATAGCCCGTCAAGCTATCGGCAAACCGGCATTAGACATGGCTACCGATCTGGCTAACAAACCAGACAATGACTGGCAAGACATCATGTTTCGCCCCGCACTGATGCAAAACTACAATTTGTCTGTAAAAGGTGGTGGAAAATATTCCACTTATTACACCGGCTTAGGTTATTTCAACCAAGACGGTATTGTAAAAGGTACCAATTACCAACGGTATAATATCCAATCCAAGAATGATTATAAAAGAGGGATATTCTCTGCTGGAACAAATCTCATTATTTCATTCAGTCATGACAAGCCCCTTCACCAGGAACTTCGAGGCGGCATGATTGGCACCATTCTGCAAAGTGTTCCTACTTTGGAAAAATATGATGATACTCGTGAAGGTGGATATGGTGGCACATATGGTGATGTGGTAAACATTCCTCACCCATTGGCCATTATTGATGACAACATCATGGACCGTTATAACGAAAATGTAAAAATATTCGCTAACTTGTATGCACAAATTGAACTTTTTAAAGGACTAAAATACAAACTGAATTTAACTCCAGACTTTTCTTTCGAAAGATATAAGAATTATCTCAATAAATATGATTTTGGATTAGCGACCAACAGCATCACCCAATTAACAGAAAGACAAAGAAGGAGACGTAATATACTTGTTGAAAATTTATTAACTTTCGACCGTACGTTCGGAGAGCATAAAATTTCAGCATTGGCAGGTTATACCTATCAAGACAGCAGATTCCGCCACATACAAGCCTATGGTGAAGGATTACCCCAGGGATTAGAAGAAATAGATGCAGCCACAACCAATCGCAGCAACGAAGGCAATTCATGGAGAAGTGTCCTTACCTCTATTCTCGGACGCGTATTCTATTCCTACCAAAATAAATACTTATTCACCGCCACTATCCGCCGGGACGGTTCCTCCAAATTCGGTAAGAACAATCGATATGGTTACTTCCCCTCTTTTTCATTAGGATGGAATGTAGCCGAAGAAAAGTTCATGGAAAACGTGCATTGGCTTGATCAGCTAAAGCTTCGTGGCGGATATGGCGTTTTAGGAAATCAAGAAATCGATAACTATCAATATTCCTCCACCATCACTACCGGCATCAATTATCCCGATGGCAACGGTGGTCTGCTTCAAGGAGCATTTCCTAAAAATTTTGCCAATCCGGATATAAAATGGGAAGAAACCGCTATGACTAATGTCGGCATTGATTTTATGGCTTTTAATAACCGACTAAGCTTAACAGCAGACTATTATGTGAAAAATACAAAAGATATCTTGCTGACCGTTCCTATTCCTATCTCTTCCGGTGGTGCCAATGACCCTATACGCAATGCGGGCAAGATACGTAACAATGGCTTTGAATTCAATTTAGGATGGATGGACCAACCCAATCCGGATATTTCGTATGGCATCAACTTAATTGGGTCTTTCAATAAAAACAAAGTAATAGCCATGGGAAGTGAAAGCGGATCTATCAAAGGCGGTTCTACCAACCAAAACATCACTACCAGTGAAACCAAAGCCGGATATCCTATTGGAGGTTATTGGCTTATCTCTACAGCCGGATATTTCAATAGTCAGGAAGAAGTAGACGCATATGCCAAAGACGGTAAAAAAATACAACCAGCCGCCGAACCGGGTGATATAAAATTTGTAGATGCCAACAACGATGGCGTTATCAATGACGACGACCGTGTATTTCAAGGCAGTCCTTTTCCCGATTTTACTTTCGCGCTGAATGGTAATATGAGATACAAAAATTTCGACTTATCAATCGGACTGCAAGGAGTGTTAGGAAATAAAATTTATAATGCAACCCGTCAGACATTAGAAGATGTAACCAAAGGTTCCAATTTTCTGGCAAGTTGCCTGGATTATTGGACTCCTGAAAACAAAAATGCCTCCCATCCACGTCTGACATGGGATGATCCTAACCGTAATACCCGTGCAGAATCCGACCGTTATCTTGAAAATGGTTCTTATTTGCGTCTCCGCAGTGTTCAATTAGGTTATACATTTCCTCAGACATGGTTTAAAGGTGCCATACAGCATGCCCGTGTGTATATTAACGCTGAAAACTTATTTACTATCACCAGTTACAGCGGATATTCACCGGATGTCAATGCAGACAATGCCAATTATCGGGGATTTGATAATTTTATTTACCCGACTAACCGTACTTTCATGTTAGGACTAAATGTAACATTCTAAAAATAAACATCTTATGAAAACATATATTAAAACGACATTGACCATATTGATTTCAGGCATGCTATTCAGTTCCTGCGAAGATCAATTAAACCAGGCCAATCCCAACCAAGCAACAGAAGATACTTTTTGGAAAGATGAAACCGATTTCAATCTGGCCTTGACCTCTTGCTATACTCCACTGAAGAATGCCCTAAACGGCGGTTATTATGGAACTCGCGGTGTAATGCTGAGAATAGCCCGAGCCGATGAAGTCGACTTCCGCAACGATATTTCGGATGTATATACAGTAAACCGTTTTACTAATAGTAATACAAACTCACTGACACAAGGCATGTTCTATCAATTTTACAATGCCTTGTACCGTACCAATTCCATTATGCAAAAACTGGAAGAAAAGAAAGAACAATTTTCTACCGATTTTCAAAATTCGGTAAAAGGAGAATGTCTTTTCATACGTGGCTTCTATTTATTCCAGTTAGCCAAAGAGTTTAAAGACGCCCCTCTCCGCCTGACAGCCTCCCAATCTCCCTCGACTTTCCCTTTAGCAAAATCATCACAAGCTGATATATGGGCACAAGCCAAAGAAGATTTAAAAACCGCTGCTTCCCTATTGCCCATAACGAATAAAATAGGAAAGCCTACACAAGGAGCCGCTTATGCCGCTTTGGGTAAAATATATGTCTATGAAGAAAATTGGCAAGAAGCGATAAACGTCCTCGAGCCTCTGACGCAGAATCCTTACACCTACAAACTAGTAGAGGACTTTAATTGGAATTTTGATGACACTCATGAAAACAATGCCGAAAGTATTTTCGAGTTATTGATAGAAGATGTGGGTGGAACAGATCTTTGGGGAGATGGAGAAAATATCAATTCCACCCAATCCAATACCCGCCCTAAAGAATATGCCGCTGCTGAAGTCGGAGGATGGTATGAAGCAAATCCTACCCAGCAAATTATGGATATCTTCTGGAAGGAAAAAGACAAAGACGGCAATTTTGATTATCGTGCCCGCTGTTCTGTGGCATGGGACTATGAGGGATGCACTTACTACCAAAGACCTTTCAGGGAAGTTTTTGCACAAGACAAGTGGAAAACATACTGGATTTTGAAATACCAGAACTGGAAGACTCAAAAAGATGAACCGGCACCTCCCAAGTCATTCATCAATGAAAGAGCCATCCGCTATGCCGATGTATTATTGATGCTGGCAGAAGCCTATATGAACAAAGGGGCTTTAGACACATCTATCGGATATATTAATCAAATCCGCCGACGCGCCAACCTGAATGACTATAGCGGCCCAATAACCAAAGAAGGGGTTTTTGAAGATCTGGTACACCAACGCGCCATTGAATTCTTTGTGGAAGGCGAACGTTTCTACGATTTACGCAGATGGGGATTGTTAGAGCAGACATTAAAAACTTGTGATGATACCCGCTATAAAAACTATCAGACTGGCAAATCCGGTAATATCAATAAGTTCAACTACTTCCCGATACCAGCCAAAGAACTTGACACCAATCCACTTTGTACGCCTAGTGAAGGATGGTAAATCAACAGGTATTAGCTTATATATAACATCAGTAAATTAGTTCTGGGGCTGATTGTTCTTCAAGCAACATTCAGCCCCTCTTTCTCTTCACACTAACCATGAAACGTATCCTTTTATTTGTTTGCATACAATTTTTCTTATTGGCATCTTTTGCCGGAGAAACCATAAATTTCTGTAAAAGCTGGAAATTCCATCTAGGAGATGCAGGCAAAGGAGCCTCTTCTTCCTCATATAACGATTCTCAATGGCGCATATTGAACATTCCTCATGACTGGAGCATAGAAGGCACTTATAAACAATTTGAAAACGGAACCGACTGGCAAAGCGGCTTCCTGCCTGCCGGAATAAGCTGGTATCGAAAAACTTTTACCATTCCTTCCAAATGGAAAAATAAAAAAGTACAAATCCTATTTGAGGGCGTATATCTGAACAGCGAAGTATGGATAAACGGTCATTGGCTGGGCAAACGCCCTAATGGGTATATCAGCTTTGTATATGATTTAACTCCATATTTGCAAGAAGGCAAGAACCAAATCGCTGTAAAAGTAGATCACAGCAAAGCATTAACCGGACGTTGGTATACTGGATCAGGAATATATCGTCCTGTATACCTGCTGGTCAGTAACCCCACCCACATTCCTTATTCCGGAATCCATTTCAGATCCAAGCTACAAAATAAGCAATCTGCCACCTACACCCTATCTATAGAAATTGAGACACAGGAGAAAAAGCCAATCAAAGTAAAAACATATCTACAAGCTCCCAACGGTAGCATAGCCGATACTTCTGAAAAAATATTTGTCCCATCTGCAGATTCTCTTTGCTTCCTGTCAGGGAGCATCAGGAAACCATTATTATGGTCGCCTGATTCTCCTAACGTCTATACACTTATATGCCAACTGACAAGAGATAACAAGATACTAGATGAATGTAGATTACCTGTAGGCTTCCGTCAATTAGAATTCAACCCGGTCAGCGGATGCCTGCTCAATGGCAAATCACTAAAGATAAAAGGAGTATGCGATCATCATACAGCCGGTGCTGTAGGAGCCGCCGTACCCGACGACCTACTTCATTATCGTCTCAAATTATTGAAAGATATGGGATGTAATGCGATACGCACCAGTCATAATCCCTTCTCTCCTGCTTTCTATAATTTATGCGATACGATGGGAATCATGGTACTAAACGAAGGATTGGACGGATGGAATCAACCTAAAGCCGCCGATGACTATGGAAATTACTTTGATGAATGGTGGCAAAAAGATATGACTGATTTCATAAAACGAGACCGCAACCATCCCTCTATCATTATGTGGAGTATCGGCAACGAAGTAACGGGAGCTACCCCCGAAATCCAACACAACCTGGTCAGCCTATTTCACCAACTGGACCCTGACCGCCCTGTCACTCAAGGAGGAACTGATCCTACTAGAGGTATGAAGACCGATTATCAAAAAAAAATCAACTATCTAGACATTATCGGCTTCAATGGAAATGGAGAAGAAATAGGAGAACTAGAACACTTCCACAAAAACTACCCAACACTTTGTGCCATTGCTACAGAGGTACCCCACACTTATCAAACCCGTGGCGTATACCGAAGCCAGACACAATGGAGAAGACGGGATTTCCCCGCTCCTTGGGAAAAAGGAAACATAAACTGGGAACAATTTAAACATCGGGTCTTTCCTATACCTGACCTGACGGAAAAAGAATGCTTTCCCGAAGAATCCGATTATCCCTATTATCAATCGTCCTACGACAATGCTTCTGTACGTATCAGCGCCCGTAAATCATGGCAACGCACCTGTTCTTTCCCTTGGTTAATGGGAGAATTCCGATGGGGCAGTTTTGACTATTTAGGTGAAGCCGAATGGCCTCAACGATGTGGCAATTTCGGTATTATCGACATAGCTGCCATTCCGAAAGACGCCTATTTCCTCTACCAAAGTTTATGGACCGACAAACCAATGGTACACCTTCTTCCGCATTGGACGCATCCGGGAAAAGAAGGAAAAACAATTCCCGTAGTCATTTATACCAACTGTGATGCAGTAGAGTTATTTATAAATAATGTATCTTTGGGCAGTAAACCTTATACAGGGGAGCAACTGATATGGTTAGTTCCTTATTCGCCCGGAAAAATAGAAGCCCGAGGCATAAAAAAAGGAAAAATCGTGGCAACAGACTGTTATCAAAGTGCAGAAGCACCTCATTCTGTCGCCCTTGCCAGTAACAAGTATTCTGTAAAAGCCAGTTCGGATGAAATCATACGCATAGAGATCGACATAACAGATAAAAACGGAATTCCTTGTCCTTATGCCTCCAATGAACTCAGTTTCCACGTAAGTGGACCACTCCGGCTATTGGGGGTAGACAACGGAAACCCTACAGATATGTTTCCATACCAACAGCCCCACTGCCGTTGCTTTCGGGGAAAATGTGTAGTATTATTACAATCTGACGAAGAAAAAGGAAAAGGAACCCTGACTGTACAAGGAACAAAATTAGTAGAAAAAAAATTAATCATCGAAGTGATATGAAAAAAATTCTTTTATTACTCTGTTTATGCTTATTCATAGAAGAGGTTGCTTCTCGAGAATTAGACAAGACATTCCAGTTGCTTCCACAACCACAATCCATAGAACTGACTTCTGGAAAAGGAATCAATTATTGGGAGTTATCCTATATTCTGTCATCAGACACAACTTCCATCCCCATATTGGGAGATATGCTCAACAAACTTCCCCGTTGCCCACGAAAAGGGAAACCCATCCGGCTCCAACTCACCAGCCAGCATGTTCCTGCTTCTCCGGAAGGATACATGATGGAAATTAATGACAAAGGAGCCTGTATATCAGCCAGAACCATGACAGGTATCTTCTACGGTTGCCAAACTTTAGAACAATTAATGGAAGACAGCCGGGATTTCAACATACTTATTCCAGCCATACTAATCATCGATTATCCGGCCATTTCCTATCGGGCCGTGCACTTTGATGTAAAACATCATTTAGACCGCATGGAGTATTATTATCAGGAAATAGACAAACTGGCCCGATACAAAATAAACGCAGTTATTTGGGAGCTGGAAGATAAACTGCGTTATACCCGACGCCCCGAAATAGGTGCCCCCAATGCCATCAGCAAGCAGGAAATGCAAGCCTTATGCCGCTATGCCAAAGAACGGAATATTGAAATAACCCCCTTGGTCCAAGGTTTGGGACATGCCGGTTTTATTTTAAAACATCATTGGGAACTACGTGAAAACCCCGACAGCGACTGGGAGTTTTGCCCATCTGACCCTCGTACCTATGATTTGCAATTCGACCTTTACCGGGATGCTATCGAAGCCATGCCTTACAGCAAATACTTACATATAGGAGGAGATGAAATTACCGCCATAGGCATAGACCAACGCTGTAAAGCCACCGGAAAAACTCCATTTGAACTACAAATGATCTGGTTGAAAAAAGTATGCGATTTCGCAACAGCTCACAACCGCATTCCTATTTTCTGGGATGATATGCCATTAAAATATGGCGGTGTATGGGATTTGGTCAACAGTAATGAAACCCAGGATGAAATAGCAGCAAAATGGAACGATAAAAAATTGAATGAAAGCATCAAATTATTCCCCAAAGAATGTGTGTATATGCGATGGAACTACAAAGATGCCACCCAACCGGGGCATCAACGCATTTTACAATGGTATCATGACAAAGGACTGAAAGTAATGGGAGCTACCGCTGCTTCGTGTGGCAGTTCTCCATTTATACCGCGTGAAAATTCACTGGCCGGCTATATCAAAGGATTCAGCAAATTAGTTGCTCAAAATCAACTGGAAGGAATTTTGGCCACAGCATGGGATGATGGTTCCCCACACTCTGAAACGGTGTGGCGTGGATACATCGCACAGGGAGAATATGGCTGGAACCCAACAGCACGGACAGTCGAAGCCTTCAAAGCCGCACATGCCCAACGAGAATTTGGCTTTCATCCAAATGACAACCATATGGCTTTTCTGGATGAACTGGAACAAGAAGCATTTTTCTTTGATGATGCCCTGGTCAATTCGGGAAGGCGCAATCCGGCATGGGGAACTACTGATTTTACTTTAATCAGCCTACCGGATCCAGACGCACCGGGAGCATGGAGCCGTACCTACCAACAAAAAATAGCCCAAGCAAAGGTGGAACAAAAACGATATGAAAAAATATGCCAAAGCATAAAAGAGGCTAAACAACATGCTTTACGCAACCGCTATACATTAGAGGTATACGAACAGACAAACCACTTGTTCAACTTCCCCGTCCGTCTGATTCTAGCCTTGCACAACTATGATATCACTATACATGAACAAGACAAACAGACAGCATTGCAACAAATAAATGAAGTGTGCAATGACTTTCAGACCATGAGAAAACAATTGGAAGAGACCTATTCACAGACCCGTTTTATGGAACAACCTGACGGTTACATTGCTGACCAAAACCACCACAACCATCTTGCCGCCAAAACCAACAACAGCGACTGGTGGTATTATTATGATATTCCAATGATAAGGAAGACAAGAACATGGATGAACTCTCAGACCGCCCGACAGAAAAACATTCCATAAGAAACAACGAATGAAACTTTAATATAAAAAATAATATGAACCTTATAATACAACACTACTTTATGAAACAACATTTTTTATCTTATCTCATCGCCCTGCTGCTATTTCCTCTCTATGAGATGCAAGCAGCCTACCAGCCTGAGTTTTCTACTGCCGGTTTCTATGAACTGGCAAACTCCGGACGTGAAGTATATTCCATGAATCCGGCATGGCGATTCCACAAAGGAACCGCTACAGGTGCGGAAACCACCGACTTTAATGACCAGGACTGGAAAGTGGTTTCCCTGCCCGACGGAATTGAATATGTACCGACTGAGGCCAGTGGATGTATCAACTATCAAGGTGAGGTATGGTACCGCAAACATTTCACTCCGGCAAATGAATTGAAAGGCAAAAAACTTTTCCTGCATTTCGAAGCTATCATGGGAAAAAGCAAAGTTTTTGTAAACGGCAATTTATTGACCGAACACTTTGGCGGATACCTGCCTGTAGTCATTGATGTCACCGATGCACTGAATTGGGGGACAGACAATGTGATAGCTGTATGGGCAGACAACAGCAATGACCCCAGTTATCCTCCCGGCAAAGCACAGGATGTACTGGATTATACTTATTTTGGCGGCATCT
>OJNQ01002362.1_pt1 | contig 12206 bp, 6 predicted proteins | sample 1597621 | NCBI WGS metagenome assembly OJNQ01 (sample SAMEA2452137, study PRJEB22498) | human gut metagenome | reverse complement strand
CGGTTGATGTATCGAAACCTATGTCTGTTGTATTGAAAGAAGATACAAAAACGTTGGACGAAGTTGTTGTCGTTGGTTATCAGGAGGTCAAGAAGAAAGACCTGACCGGTGCTGTGGCAAAGGTAAATATGGAAGATTTGCTTAAAACCCCTTCCTCTTCATTCGATCAGACATTGGGAGGACGTATCGCCGGAGTAAATGTGAGTTCAGGCGAAGGTATGCCGGGTGGAACGATGAATATCGTTATCCGTGGTAATAACTCCTTGACTCAAGACAACTCTCCGTTGTATGTCATTGATGGTTTCCCTGTAGAAGATCCGGCTATCGCAGCTACTATTAACCCCTCCGATGTAGAATCAGTAGATGTGCTGAAGGATGCTTCGGCTACGGCTATTTATGGAGCACGTGGTGCTAACGGTGTTGTAATCATGACTACAAAGAAAGGTAAGATTGGAAAGCCGCAGCTTAAGTACGATGGAAGTTTCGGTGTGCAAAAAGTTACCAATACGATTCCTATGATGGATGCCTACGAGTTTGTAAAGTTGCAGAACGAAATGTTTCCGGCAGATACTAAGAAAAACTATCTGAAAGAATATGAAGGTAAGCAATGGACATTGGAAGATTATCGCAATGTTGCACAATATGACTGGCAGGATGAAATTTTCCGTACCGCTTGGCAGCAGAGTCATAACGTCAGTTTGATGGGAGGAACGGAAGGCGTCCGTTATAATGCTTCCGCTTCTTATTTTGACCAGGACGGTATCGTGCTGAACTCAAACTACAAACGCTTCCAGACACGTATGAATACGGTAGTCCGTCGCGGTAAACTGAATATGAGCATAACAGCCAACTATTCACGTGCTATCCAGACAGGTAGTTCTACCTCTTTATATTCATCCAGTGGTATGAATAACTTGTTTTATAGTGTATGGGGATATCGTCCTGTGACTGAACCGGATGTTCCATTGAGCACATTGATGGATAACGCACTCGATTCATCGGTAGAGCCGACGAATGACTATCGTTTCAATCCGATTATGTCATTAAAGAATGAATACCGTAAGAATTATACGAACAATCTTCAGTTGAACGGATTTGTGGAATATGAATTCATTAAAGGTCTGAAGTTGAAAGTGTCGGGAGGCTATACATACGACGCCCGTAACAATGATACCTTCAATAACTCGAAGACACGTTACGGTAGCCCTATTTCTACAGATAAGGTAAATGCTCAGGTGGTTCGCAATCAACGGCTGACTTGGTTGAACGAGAATGTCTTGACTTATCAGACTAATATAAAGAAGAAACACTTCTTTAATTCTTTGCTGGGTGTTACCTTGCAGAATTCGGATTATGAATACTACTCTTTCAAAACAACCAACATCCCGAATGAATCGATGGGAATGGCAGGTATGAGTGAAGGTATTCCCGCTACTACAAGCTCGGAGAAGTCTTCATGGTCTATGATGTCTTATTTGGGGCGTGTGAATTATAATTATAAATCGAAGTACTATGCGACAGCGTCTTTCCGTGTCGATGGTTCTTCCAAGTTTGCTAAAAAGAACCGTTACGGTTTCTTCCCTTCAGGCTCTTTGGCATGGAACTTTACTGAAGAAGATTTCATGAGCAAATATAAATCCGTCATCTCTAGCGGTAAGTTGCGTGCAAGCTGGGGGTTGACAGGTAACAACCGTGTAGGCGAGTATGAAACGTATGCTTTATTGAAAATGTTGAAGGCAACTTCAAATAATGTTCAGACAGGTGTATATCCGTTTGAGAATAACCTGAACAGTATCGGTATGGTGCCTATCTCCTTGTTAAATAAGGATCTGAAATGGGAAACAACAGAACAATGGAATGTCGGTTTGGATCTGGGCTTCTTTAACGAACGCATCGGGATCAATGTTGACTGGTATATGAAGACTACCCGTGACCTGCTGTTGGATGCCGATTTGTCTTACACGACAGGCTTCAAGAGTGCAATGAAAAATGTGGGTAAAGTACGTAACTCGGGTGTGGAATTTACTTTGAATACAGTAAACATCCAGAAAAACGGTTTTAAATGGAGTACTAACTTCAATATTGCATTCAATAAGAATGAGGTGCTGGAGCTGGCTGAAAACCAGACATCATTGCTGACTGCCGCATATTTCGACCAGGCCTACAATACGCAACCTACTTATATTGCCAAGAAGGGTTATTCAATGGGTATGATGTACGGTTATCAGTATGAAGGCACTTATAAATACGAGGATTTCTACAAATCAGGTGATACGTATGTGTTGCGTCCGGGTGTTCCTTACTTCTCCAGCGAAAGTAATACACAGCCGGGTATGCCGAAATATAAAGATCTGAATGGTGATGGTGTGATAGATACCAACGACCGTACGATGATCGGACGTGGCTTACCTATTCATACGGGTGGTTTCACGAATGATTTCGAGTACAAAGGATTCGACTTGAGTATTTTCTTCCAATGGTCTTATGGAAACGATATTTTGAATGCCAACCGTTTGTTCTTTGAAAACGTGAACAACTCACGTAATTTGAACCAATATGCAAGTTATGCCAACCGTTGGACTCCGGAAAATCCGTATAGTGATATTCCGGTTGCCAAGAACTCAAGTTCTAATAAAGTGGTTTCTTCGCGTGTGATTGAAGACGGTTCTTTCCTACGTCTGAAAACTCTGACATTAGGTTATACTCTGCCGAAGAAAGTAATTAAGAAGTGGGGAATCGGCAATGCCCGTGTATATGTGGCAGGGCAGAATCTTTGGACAATCTCCGGCTATTCCGGTTATGATCCTGAAGTGTCTATCCGTAACGGTGCTTTAACGCCGGGACTTGACTACTCTGCTTATCCGAGAGCTTATGCAATCAACTTCGGAGTCAATTTAGGATTTTAATATTATTTGATCAGATAATAGATATAAATAAGAATTTATGAAAACGATAAAAATAACATTCCTTTCTTTGGTAGCCGCATGTACGATGGCCTCATGTGACTTTTTGGAAAAGGAGCCTTATAAGATTACTCCGGAAAATTACTTCCAAAATGAAACGGAAGTTTCCAATTTCCTGACCGGTATTTATGCAAATCTATCGCAGACCTCTTTTTATGGTAATGATTACATGGTTCTTGCAGGCGGTGACGACTTGGAATTTTATGGCGGGTCTACCGGACGTATTTCTAATACAGGTTTGATCTGTAACAATACGACAACCAGTGACGCTGCTGTTACACAGTTCTGGGCGGATTTGTATAGTGGTATCGAACGTGCGAATATGCTACTTGAACATATTGACAATGTACCGAGTATGAGTGCGGAAAAAACAGCCCAATATAAATCGGAGGCTCGTTTCCTGCGTGCATTCTATTACTTTAATCTGGTTCAATGTTGGGGAGATGTTCCTTTGAAATTGGAATCTACTTATTCATCCGGTACTGTAACTGACAAAGATATTGCCCGTACCGACAAAAATGTGATTTATAAGTTTATAGTGAAAGAGATGGAAGAGGCAGCCGATGAAGGTTTACTTTCAGCCAAAGATCTGGGATATAAGCCTAATCGTATTTCAAAGTCTGCCGCATGGGGAATTTTGGCGCGTGTCTATTTGTTTTGGGCAGGTGAGCATAATCGTGATGACCAACCGGAACCTGCGGAAGCGAAATCTTACTTTGAACGTGCCAGTCATTTCGGACAGTTGGTAATGGGTGAGGGACATGAACTTGCAGAAGATTATTGGGATGCATTTATTGATATGTGTTCAGATAAGTACAATACATCTGGTTCTAATGAAAGCATTTGGGAGGTAGAATTTGCAGGTGACGGTACAGGTGATGTTCGTTCTGAAGGACGTATTGGTAATACAATCGGGCTTCAATGTGCAGACTTTTCTTCTCAATCTAGTTTGGTTGGAAAGGCTGATCCGGGATACTCTTACGGATTCTTGTGGGCTACACCGAAGCTTTATGATTTGTATACAAGAAATAATGATAAAGAACGTTTCACTTGGAACATAGCACCTTTTACGTATCGTGCGCTTGATTCGGATGCAGATAAGGATATTAAAGGTAAAACCGGTATTGTAGGGAGAACTTTTGAGAACCAGGAATTGTATGAATTAGTAACAGGATCTGGATGGTATGGCGAGAAATCTTATGATTATGATGGAGCGGACGAAGGTAAGGAATTCGTTAATAAAGGAAGTCAAAGAGGAGATGTTTATAAGAAAGCTGTTGCACCAGAAGAAGTAAGAAAGGATTTATGTTGTGCGAAGTTCCGTCGTGAATATGAGCCTGCTGCCAAAAGAAATAAGAATCTCACTTCTATTAACTTTCCTATTCTTCGTTATTCAGATGTGTTGCTGATGGTTGCCGAAGCGGAAAATGAATATTGGGGATATCCGACAGATTTGGCAAAAGAATGTCTTCGAGATGTACGTATACGTGCAGGAATATCAGATAATACAAATGATCTTAATTCGCAGAACGCTTTCCGTAATGCTATAAAAGATGAACGTGCTATGGAATTATGTTTTGAATTTACTCGTCGCTTTGACTTAATTCGTTGGGGAGAATTTGTGGATAAGATGAATGAACAAGTAGATTTGGCGTTAAGTGGAATAAATTGGAATCAAGGTTCTCAGGTTGCACCATTTTTCCGTGTGACTTCTGCTTATCAGTATTTTCCGATTCCGGATGCGGAAAAAGCTGTGAACAAACTTATTACAGGTAATAATCCCGGTTGGTAATCACCTTGAGTTTATTTAATTATTTAAGAAAAGAATGTAACGATGAAAACATATAAATTGTTATTATTAAGCTTGGGCGTTTTTTGCTTCACTGCGTGTGAAAAAGAACTGGACCGAGATTTAACGGATGCCAATGTGAGCGTGGCAACTGATGAGAATGTAAGGTATGAGGGAAATATCTTGACTGTAAAGAAAGGAACTCCGATCACATTCCTTCTTCATGGTGATCCGGATTATGTGTCTTTCTTTAGTGGTGAGCTTGGTCATCAATATGTCTATCGAGATCGGAAAGAATATTCGGCTGAAGATGTTGAATCGTGTGAGTTGAAGTTTGGAATTTGGACAGCAACAGGAAATGCAAATTCATGTACTAACCAATTGGATGTCTTTTATATGGCTGAAGAACAAGCCCCTAATTTAGAAACTACTACATTTTTTCCGGGAATGAGTAAGACTGATTTTGAAGCGGACTCGATTTTAGTAGAAAAAACGACAGAATGGAAAGCTTTGATATCACGGGAAGAGTTGCCTAACAAAGTGTTAGGTAGTGCTGCCAGTGCGCTAAATTATAGTAGATCAGTAAAAGAATTTATAGGTAAAAAGTTTACACTGGCTATTGTGCTGAATAAAGATGGGAAAAAGGCATCAGATTATCCAACTTATAGTGATGGAACTCCTATCCCTCAGTCTACATTCAACTTTACTGGTATGCGTGTTGAAACAACTTGGAGAAACGGACGTGTGACAACTGCTTATGCATCTTCTTTCGGCTTTACTCCTTTGAATATGAAGAATAAAACAGTGTTTAAGGATCAGGATGAGATTAATATGCCCAAAGACCGTGAGTATGGTTCTGTATCAACAGGAGTTTCGGGTATGTGGAATTTGAGCAGTATAGCAAATGGCGGATTCACCGTTACAGGAGCGGCTTCTGGTTTTGATTGGAAATATACTTGGTTGGTTTCTGATTATTTGAATTTCCTTGAATGTCCGGAACCAGATTTACCCGTGAAGGTAAAAGATGTTTCTTTGGATGTGGATACTTATAGTTATACATACGATCAGGTGGGTACTTATACCGCTACATTCCTGATGAATAATTTTAGTTATGCACATGAGGATTCTAAGGTTTGTGAGTTGATAATCAATGTAACAGAATAACTTTAAATACTATACAGATTATGAAGTACATAAAATTGTATATACTTTTCTTCTTGATGATCTTTGCCGTTACAGGTTGTACAACGGATGATTTGAAAGATGATGTGAACGACCTGAAAGATAGGGTGACGCTTATTGAGGAACAGGTGAAATTGTTGAATGATAATTTGGCGGTGATAGCTTATATTCTTGACACGCAGAATAAGACAATCAGTGAGGTGAAGAATGTAACCGATAATGGAGAGGTTACACAGAAGAAAATTGTTCTGAGCGATGGTACGGAATTGACGTTGACTATAGGTAAACCTGGAACTATAAATGAGCCTGAAGTTACAGTAGGAGAAGATAAAATGTGGTATATCAATGGAGAACCTACCGGTGTGATAGCCATAGGTGAGCCGGGAAAAAATGGTGAAGGTTATCCTGAGTTCCGTGTGCAGGATGGTGATTGGCAGGTACGCTTTGGTGACGGTGAGTGGAAGCCTGTAACTGGCGGTGAAAATGTGGCTGACGGTTCTTTGGGCGATCAGTTTTTTGTGAAAGCCGAAGTGGTAGATGATAATTTTGTGGTAACAATGACAGATGGCACGGTACATACACTTCCTATTGTTGCCGATTTAGCTTGCGCTATTGATAAGACAAGCATAGGTTTAGACGAAGAGGGTTTTTGGGTAATCGAGAAAGATACAAGAGTAGAAGTGCTTGTGAAGATAACAGGTGAAAATCCGCAAGTTACTTATCCGCAGGGTTGGAGGGCGACATTGAGTGAACTGGAAACTGCGGATGATAAAGGTAACAATTATAAATTGTATATCTATGCTCCTGCTGCTACAATCAAGACTATGAATACTCGTGCTGCTGCGAATAACACTTCCGATATAACTGTTCAGGTGCAGAAAGGTTCATTGTGGGCGGTAGATAAGATAAAAGTGAAAACACCGAAAGAACTGAACACAAATGAAGGAAAATATAATGATGGTCAAGCGATCCGTGTAGGTGGATTGGAAATAACAAGAGAATTATATGGTGATATTAAGGCTGTTCCTGCAGATGGTAAATTGACTGAAGGTGGCGTTTATTTCATTTCAGAGAATGGGAAAGAACTAACTTGTGGCTTTGAAGATGGAGTACAGAATCTAATTATTCTACCAAATACGGAGGAGGTAACGGAAATCAAATTAGAAATTGGCCAAAAAGTTACTTTTACTGGAACATTTGCTTGTCAGAATGTAATTTTTAACTGTACAATAAAAGATTATCCTTTGTGGGTACAAGGAGGTGATAAAAATGTGGTATTTGATAAATGTCAAATAAATGGGTTGATTGCGACAAAAGGTCTATTGGTATCCATAACGGATAAGAATGTGGATGGAACGGATAACCTGAATCGTTTTGAGATGTCGGAATCAAAGGTGGAAATAAAAGAAGCATTAATAAATACATTGAGTTGTAAAACATTGAAATTCGATAATAATATTGTTTATTATTCGGGAACACCGTCTCAAGATAATAATTTGGAGAACTTTAAAGTATTCAATGGTAAGGATAATCATAGAATAGATGACCTAGTAGTAACTCGTAATACATTTATTGATATTGAGTCATCGTATACAGGGAACAATATTGGTTTGTTTTATCCTAAGACTCTTGGCACTGCTGTGGTGGATAATAACATATATTATTTTTCTTCTTATCGTGAGTATACAGCATTTTTGATTAGAGTTGCTTCACCGAATGAAATGAAGCTGATAAGTTCAGTGGATAATTATGCTTACGTAGGAGACAGTTCATTGAATTTCAATGTATTCCAAAATAAAGTTGATGATAAAACGATATCGTTTACGAGTAAGGATATTGATCTGTTTGATACGAAAAATACAAAAACTTTCGACAAATCAACCGGCACATTTATTCCTAAAGATGAATATAAAGCCTACGGTGCTCAACGTTAAAACTAAGATAATATGAAAAAGATATTAATACTACTATTAAGCCTATTACCTGTCATTACTTTTACAGCGTGTGATGATAAGGATGATATACGCAAAGACATTGATGAACTGAATGCTCGCTTGGACGCATTAACCGATAATTTGGAAAGTCTGAATACAAGCATTAAATCTTTCCAAGAGGCTATGCAGGGAATTGTTCTTATCACTGAATATTCTATGGATGAGAAAGGCAATTATACCTTGAAAATGAGTGATGGTATGGAACTGACTGTTTATAGCGGATTACCTGACGAAGATATACCGGTATTGGGAGTCAGTGAAGACGGTTATTGGACCTATACTCTCAATGGTGAAACAATAAAATTGTCTAGTAAGGCAAAGCCTGAAGACGGAAAAGACGGTGAAACGCCGACGATCTCAATTGATGAAGAGGGCTATTGGTGCTATACCATTGCAGGTGGCGAAACACAGCGTATCGGAGGACCTTATAACATTGCGGATATTACAAAGATTCCCGGAAGTATATTTGCGGATGTGGTGGTTAAGGATAATGTAATGACTTTTTCTTTTACAGGAGGAGGTACAACAGATATTCCTCTGTTGGGAGGACTGAATATGACTTTTGCAGATGGAGCAACTAGTCTGACCTCTGTAACGATTGCGAAGAATACTCTGAAAGAGTTGAAAGTAGAACAGATTAATGTGGATAAGATAATCATTGATCCTACACCTCTGATGATAGATTTGACCGATACGTCATTGACTATTCAGACGACAGGGGTAGATCCGGGAGTGTATGATGTTCATTTTCAGATATTCTCTAAGGAGGGCTATCGTTTGATTAAATCGTTGAAAGTGACAGTTAGTGAATAAGTGGAATCAATAAAGTAAAGAAATTATTATGAGATACTATAAATCATTCATATTATTCAGTTTGTTGGCACTAGTCTTTGTTGCGTGTGACACAGACGATTTAGAAAAGGACATTGATGCCTTGAAAGACCGTGTGGCGAGTGTGGAAGCACAAGTACAACGGTTGAACGATGAGATGAATATCTTGCGTGTAGCATTGGATGGCAATAAAACGATTACAGATTATTCCATTGATGGTGACACCTATACGTTGACTTTAAGCAATGGTGAGACATTGACATTGACGCAGGGCGAGGTAGGAGGTAATTATCCGTCTATTGATATCAGTGATGACGGTTATTGGGTAATTGCCGGAAGCAAGACCGAATGGCGTGCTAAAGCAGAAAACGGTGAGGATGCGACGATAACTCCGCAGTTTAAGATTGAAGCGAACCCAGATGCTGATGGCAAGAAGTATTGGCAGGGAAGCTACGATAATGGTTCTACTTGGGATTTTTTGGAAAATGGCTTAGCAGAAGGAGTAAATGAAAATACTCCGTTGATAAATAAAGTAGAGGTGAAAGACGGCTGTTTCAATGTTACGATTGGCAGTGAAGTTTACCAAATTCCTGTAGTGAAAGGTTTGGAATGTGCCATCAATGTTCCGGAAAGTGTGGCTGACGGGTCTTGGATGATAGCTGGTGGCGTTGAGGCTTCTTTTACAGTAAAAGTAAATTTGGCAGATGGTGATTTGGTTAGGGTAAATGCTCCGGCAGCTTGGAATGCGAAAGTTTCAGAGTATTCAGCCGGTACTACGGAAGTTACCGTAACCGTAACTCCTCCTTCCACTCCGAGTGAATGTACAATTAGGGTAGAAGTCACTCATGGAGTAAATACAGCTACTGATCAAATAAAGGCTAAAACGATTTCGGACAGTTACTGGGCGGAGTATCAGGCTGGATTTGATATCAAGATTGGGGATGTGGTGATTAATAAGTTTGATTATCCGGATGCGAAACTACTTCAAGATGGTGAAACTGTTCCTGCTACAGGTGTTTATTTTATTGCAGATGGTGCTACTGTGAAAAAAAGTGGTCCTGTTACTGATTTAGTTTTGATTGCAGAAAGGAAAGATAATAAATATTCTTCTAAAATATCTACCACAGGTAATATCTCTTTAGGAAATTTAGCAGAAGGCATAGGCTTCTTATGTAAAGGTGTTTCTTTGTCATCAGAAGGAACTAGTAGTGTCTATTGGTTTAATCTATCTGGGAATATAATTGAGAGATTGTATTTTGATCATTGTAGAATCGAGTTTATGGTAGACAAGAATTTCTCAAATTTCAATAACGCTAAATCTGGTATAAAGAATTTATTGATAGAATCTTGCCATATAGCGATACCGGCACAGCAAGCTAAAGAAGATCGGACAGCCTTGTTTTTAAGATATGATCAAGGACAATATGGCAATATGACGATACGTAATAATGTATTTTACTGTACAACAGAAAATAAAGCAGTTTCATTAGCTCCATTAATGACAACAGCTAAAGCCACTGTGCTGGATGGAATAGATGTTTGTATTGAGAATAATACCTTGATAAATACATTATTGAATCATGATAACTCTACTTCTGGTCTTATGAAGATACCTTATAGGAAAGGATGGAAGATGAAGAATAATTTAGTTTGGTATGATGTAGCTCTTATAGCAAATAAAAATGCAACGGCTAGCTTCTTATCAGAATTAGGAAGTATGGAGACTTTTGATATTGAAGATATCTCCAATAACAAAGTATTCACAACTATTGAAGACAATCCGTTGATATGGGGTATTTTTAGAGATAATAAGGTTTTTGAGGATAATGTTATAATCCCGGAGTTAACAACTCCGTTTGTTGATGGTACACTTGTTGATACCGAAGGTAAATACACTCTTAAGCCTGAATATCAAGGCATAGGTGCAATAATCGAATAGTTGTTGCAACAGATTAGAATAAATAAAGGAGAGTCTGTTGGCATGAATAGAAGCTGGCAGATTCTTCTTTTCTTATTGTACCACTTAAATTCGAAAAACATGAAATATCGTTTACACTATTTGGCTACTTGTTTATTTATTGCTATGTCATTTATATCTTGTTCAGATGATGAAGTAATAAGTAATCAACCTATTCCAGAGCAACCTGAACAGTTAACGGAGCTTATTGCTCAATACAACACTAATATTTCCGCCTATCAGGCCATGATGGATAATAAAGCGGAGATTGTTGATTATATCACTGATAGTAAAGGCTTCTATAAATTGCAACTTAGCAATCAACAGATTGTAGACGCTAATGCTCAGGCTACTGAAGATAAAGATATTCCTCTTCTGAGTATTGACGAAGATGGTTATTGGAATTATCTGTTAGGCGGGACTTCAGCTGTCCTTACTGACCTGCAAGGAAATCCTGCTCCTGCTTTAAGCAAGACGGGGAAAGGTATATTTACTCCTCAAATTGCATTAGGTAAAGACGGTTATTGGCAGGTTTCTTACAATGGAATTCAATGGAAACGTTTAGGTGATAATATTGCTCCATCGTTGGCTGAGAAAACGGCTGCTAACTTTTCTCTTTATCGTTCCGTTATTTTAGATGAAGTAACCAATACTATTACTTTAGAATCTCGTGCGGGTAACGGTATACTTAAACTGAATACGGTTAATAATGGTACGGCACAGGCATGGAAGAAATTTTTAATGAATAGTGATGATAATGTGTTGCTGGATTATTCGTATGCCGGATATGATCACGGTGAAACTGCTCCTAAGGATGGTTTTGCTTGGGGGTATAAGGTTTGTAATGTGAAACAACGAATGGAACAGGAGAATATTCCTGCTTTAGAAGCTTTTACTCGTATATTGGATGAAAATAAACTTATTCGTAAAACGACTTTGAATGCTACTAATGCGAATGCCAAGATTGTGATTTACTTTCCTGCAGGTGAGTATGTTCTGCATGAAGAAGCTGGAAAGAACTTCCCTTATGATATTTTAGGAGGAAACTTCATTATCAAGGGGGATGGTCCTCAATTGACTCGGCTGGTGATGAAAACGCCGAATGGAGATACGGAGGCTACTAATGTTCCTATGTTAAGTATCAAACATACTAATAGCCCGAATAATGCAGGACATTCTCCGTTATTGGCGAATGTTGTAGAAAATGCGAAGAAAGGTGAGTCTAATCTTGTGGTTTCTTCAACTACCGATTGAAGCCGGGTAAATGGGTACAGTTACGTTTGCGGAGTGGTAATAAAGATTTATTGGCAAAAGAACTTGGTCCTATTACCCCGACCGGCTCGTGGTCAATAGAACAACAGCCTGTTCCTATTACGGCAGAGAAATCTAATGATAATTACGGAATTAAAGTTACGGAATTTCATCAAATAAAATCAGTCGGTGGTAATCGCGTTGTTTTCTATGAACCGATTATGCATGATATTGACACC
>OJNQ01002353.1_pt1 | contig 12261 bp, 9 predicted proteins | sample 1597621 | NCBI WGS metagenome assembly OJNQ01 (sample SAMEA2452137, study PRJEB22498) | human gut metagenome | reverse complement strand
TTCCATACGTTTTGTGGAGCTAAAGAAAGAATAGTACTCATAACAAATCTATTTTATTAAGTGATTACTTTCGCTGTCTGTTGGTGAACGGCAATGCCGCCAAACCATATATGCCCAACAAAACTACTAAAAAGGTTTGAATACCGTGCACAATCAAGGCAAATATTCCGGCATTTGTCACATTTACTCCATAAAGCATCATCATAGAAATAACGGCAAAGTGCCATGGACCCGCTCCGTTGGGGGTGGGTACAATCACTGCGAATGTGCCGCCAACAAACATGACCAAAGCCGCCATCATGCCTAAATGCGCAGTGAAAGCAAAGCAATAGAACGTGAAGTAAAAGTGGAAAAAGTAACAAGCCCAAATAGCTAATGTATAAAATATAAATAAAGGAATATTGCGCACTCCACGCAAGGACATAATTCCCTCCCAGATGTTCAAGACAAAACCTTTTACCCGTTCATAAAAGAATAATGTCTTTCGTAAATAATAAAGTAACATCGCCACTCCGATGAAACAGAACAAGACAATATAAAACCATACGGACGTCAACAGATGCATCATGGAAGGTATCTTCGTTCCGGTCTGTTGAAGAAAAGTGACAAATATCGGCATTTGCAGCAAGACGGTAATTCCTGTTATCAGGAGAATGGTCAACGTATCGACCAACCGTTCCGTCACGACTGTTCCCAATGATTTGGCAAACGACACATCATCGTATTTCGCCAATATTCCGCAACGGCTCACTTCTCCGACCCTGGGAACTATCAGACTCGCGGCATACGATATGAAAATAGCATTCACACAATCACTCCTTTTCGGGAAAGCTTCCAACGGCTCCAACATCTGCTTCCACCGCCAGCCGCGAAACACCTGTGCGAGCACCCCAAATAATAACGAAAAGAACATCCACCACCAGTTCGTACCGTGCAGCAACACCTCACCCACCTTTGTAAAATCAAAGTTGTGATATACCCAAAATAGAATAAAGCCGCCCAAAACAATCGGTAATATCAGTTTCAGCGTCTTCTTTAATAGTTTCTTCATGCTTAATTCTTCATTAGCTTCGCTGACACATCTATTTATTTTTTTTTAAATAGTGGTACGTTCTTCATTTAAAAGAATTACCTTTGTCGGCTGCAAAAGTAATTATTTAGTTGGTAAATGAAATTAGTAAAGCCTAAAAAGTTTCTCGGACAGCACTTTCTGAAAGATTTGAAAGTGGCGCAAGATATTGCCGATACGGTCGACCCCTTCCCCGAACTGCCTATTTTGGAGGTAGGACCGGGCATGGGAGTATTAACCCAGTTCCTGGTGAAAAAAGAACGGCCGGTGAAAGTCGTGGAAGTGGACTATGAATCGGTAGCTTATCTCCGCGAAGCTTATCCGTCGCTGGAAGATCATATCATCGAGGACGACTTCCTGAAAATGAATCTCCACCGGCTGTTCGACGGCAAGCCTTTCGTACTGACAGGTAATTACCCGTATAATATCTCCAGTCAGATATTCTTTAAAATGTTGGATAACAAGGATATTATCCCCTGTTGTACGGGCATGATCCAAAAGGAAGTAGCCGAACGTATTGCCGCCGGACCGGGCAGCAAAACTTACGGTATCCTCAGCGTATTGATACAGGCATGGTATAAGGTAGAATATCTGTTCACCGTCAGCGAACACGTATTCAACCCGCCGCCCAAAGTAAAAAGCGCCGTTATCCGCATGACACGCAATAATACGCAGGAGCTTGGCTGCGACGAAAAGTTGTTCAAGCAGGTTGTGAAAACGACTTTTAATCAACGGCGCAAAACGTTGCGCAACTCTATCAAGCCGATTCTGGGAAAAGAGTGTCCGCTCACAGAAGACACATTATTCAATAAACGCCCGGAACAGCTATCGGTAGAAGAATTTATCGATCTGACCAATAAAGTGGAAATAGCGCTGAAAGAGATGAACCTTCAGCCGTAAGTTGTAATTCGTAATTTGTAATTGACAAGCAGATGAACGAGGAATACATTGACAACGTTAAACACCTGATTGAGCAAAAAGACGCCGACCAGGTAAAAGAGCTTCTCGCCGACCTACACCCGGCCGACATCGCCGAATTGTGCAACGATCTGAACCCGGAAGAAGCCAAGTTCGTCTATCGACTACTCAATAACGAAACCGCCGCCGACGTACTCGTCGAAATGGATGAGGACGCCCGTAAGGAACTTCTCGATATGCTTCCTTCCGAAACAATCGCCAAGCGGTTTGTGGATTATATGGATACGGACGACGCCGTAGACCTGATGCGTGAACTGGACGAGGACAAACAGGAAGAGATTCTTTCGCACATCGAGGACATCGAACAAGCCGGAGACATCGTCGATTTGTTGAAATATGACGAAAATACGGCCGGTGGTTTAATGGGTACGGAAATGGTGCTTGTCAATGAGAACTGGAGTATGCCCGAATGCCTGAAAGAGATGCGCCAACAGGCGGAAGAACTGGACGAGATTTATTATGTATATGTCATCGACGACGATGAACGCCTGCGAGGTATATTCCCGCTCAAAAAGATGATAACGTCTCCTTCCGTATCCAAGGTAAAACACGTGATGCAGAAAGACCCGATTTCAGTACACGTGGATACGCCGATAGACGAGGTGGTGCAAGCGATCGAGAAGTATGACTTGGTGGCTATCCCCGTGATCGACAGTATCGGCCGGCTTGTCGGACAGATTACCGTTGACGATGTCATGGACGAAGTCCGTGAACAATCGGAACGTGACTATCAGTTGGCTTCTGGTCTTTCGCAGGATGTAGAAACGGATGATAATGTTCTCCGCCAGACAACGGCACGCCTTCCGTGGCTACTGATTGGCATGATCGGCGGAATCGGCAACTCGATGATATTGGGAAATTTCGATTCGACCTTTGCCGCTCATCCTGAAATGGCTTTATACATCCCGTTGATCGGTGGTACGGGCGGAAATGTCGGAACGCAATCGTCAGCTATCGTCGTACAGGGCCTCGCCAACAGTTCGCTGGATGCCAAAAATACATTCAAACAAGTGACAAAAGAAGCGGTGGTGGCCCTAATCAATGCTACTATCATTTCCCTGCTGGTATATACATATAATTTCATACGGTTCGGTGCAACAGCAACAGTCACCTACTCCGTATCTATCAGTTTGTTTGCCGTAGTGATGTTTGCCTCTATTTTCGGTACGCTGGTCCCCATGACTCTCGAAAAACTTAAAATAGACCCCGCCATTGCAACGGGACCATTTATAGCTATTACAAACGACATTATCGGCATGATGCTCTACATGGGAATCACCGTTTTATTATCATAAAATCAGAATAAACGAAAAAAAATAAGCAAAATAGTATGAAGTAATCGTTTTATTTCATTAATTTGTGACCCAAAACTAATATACAATGATGGACGCTCATGACACTAATCAACCCTTGAACCAAGGGGAATTAGAAGAAGAAAAGAAAACAGTCGAGGTTTCTGAAGCCATTACAGAAACCCCGTCTGAAGAAACGACTGCCGAAGTTCAACCTGAAGCAGCTCCTAAACCTGCCACAAAGGAAGACGTACTAAACCGATTGAAAGAGCTTGCACAAGACGCAGAGAATGCGAACAAGCAGGAAATAGACAATCTGAAACAATCATTCTACAAGCTACATAATGCCGAACTGGAAGCTGCTAAAAAACAGTTTACCGACAACGGCGGCGCCGAAGAAGATTTCGTTCCCGAAGAAGACCCGGTGGAAGTGGAATTTAAACGCCTAATGGGGGTAATCAAAGAAAAACGAAGCAAACTTGTAGCCGAGCAGGAACGTCAGAAAGAAGAAAACCTTCAAGTCAAACTTTCCATTATCGAAGAACTGAAAGAATTGGTAGAATCGGGTGACGATGCCAACAAGTCTTACACGGAATTCAAAAAGCTCCAACAGCAATGGAATGAGACGAAGTTGGTTCCGCAAGGCAAAGTAAACGAACTTTGGAAGAATTATCAATTATACGTAGAGAAATTCTACGATCTATTAAAGTTAAACAACGAATTCCGCGAATATGATTTCAAGAAGAATCTGGAAATAAAGACGCATCTTTGCGAGGCTGCCGAAAAGCTGGCTGATGAAGAGGATGTGGTTTCTGCTTTCCACCAACTCCAGAAGTTGCATCAGGAATTCCGTGATACGGGTCCGGTAGCGAAAGAGTTGCGCGACGAGATTTGGAATCGCTTCAAAGCAGCTTCTACGGCTGTAAATCGTCGTCACCAGCTACATTTTGAAACGCTGAAAGAAGCGGAACAACATAATCTGGACCAAAAGACCGTTATCTGCGAAATCGTAGAAGCGATAGAGTTCGATGAACTGAAAACATTCTCAGCTTGGGAAAACAAGACACAAGAAGTCATTGCCCTGCAAAACAAATGGAAAACTATCGGTTTTGCTCCCCAAAAGATGAACGTGAAGATATTCGAACGTTTCCGCCGTGCCTGCGACGACTTCTTCAAGAAAAAAGGAGAATTCTTCAAGAGCTTAAAAGAAGGCATGAACGAGAATTTGGAAAAGAAAAAAGCGCTTTGCGAAAAAGCGGAAGCCTTAAAAGACAGTACAGACTGGAAAGCAACTGCCGATACCCTGACGAAACTCCAAAAAGAGTGGAAGACAATCGGACCGGTAGCCAAGAAACATTCGGACGCTGTTTGGAAACGTTTTATCACGGCTTGTGACTATTTCTTTGAACAGAAAAACAAGGCTACTTCTTCACAACGCTCTATCGAAGTAGAAAACATGGAGAAGAAAAAGGCATTGATCGAAAAGTTGTCGTCCATAGACGAAAACATGGATATCGAGGAAGCCAGCACACTGGTACGGGATCTGATGAAAGAATGGAATTCTATCGGTCATGTACCATTCAAAGAAAAAGATAAGTTGTACAAGCAATATCATGGATTGATCGACCAGTTGTTCGACCGTTTCAACATTAGCGCTTCGAACAAGAAGTTAAGTAACTTCCGGTCAAACATCAGCAATATACAAGGTGGCGGACCACAATCTCTATACAGAGAACGCGAAAAGCTGGTACGTACTTACGAGAGTATGAAGAATGAACTCCAGACTTACGAAAATAACCTGGGTTTCCTGACTTCCACCTCAAAGAAAGGCAGCAGCCTGTTAACCGAGTTGAACCGTAAGGTAGAAAAGCTGAAAGCAGATTTGGAACTTGTATCACAGAAGATTAAAGTAATAGACGAATCTATAAAAGCAGAAGAATAATCTTTTTGTAAAGAAAGTTGCTACTGAAAATATAAAACAGGCTTTATGTTCGTTGAACAATAAAGCCTGTTCTTCTTTATTATTAAATGATAGCATTTGACGCCTTCAAAAACTGTCACCGAATTAGTCTACATTATCTTTAAATTTCAAGCGGGCAAAAAATGATAAAACCCCGCAAGAACTAATTCTTAGCAGGGTTTATTCTAATTAACCATTGTTTTTTGTTGGGCTACCTGGATTCGAACCAGGAATGACAGGACCAGAATCTGTAGTGTTACCATTACACCATAGCCCAATTATTTTCGTTTGCGGGTGCAAAGATACAAATATTTTGGGAATTCAAAACATTTCCACTATTTTTTTTGCAAAAATCCCCAAATTAACTTTTCAAATAAAAGCATCTCCACTAAAAAACACAAAAATTAAGTGATAACTTTCTTGTATCCAATAAATCAGCGTATATTTGTCAAAAATATCACGTTTATAATCAGAAACAAAGGGGAAGCCTTTTTTGTTATAAACCAAAAGAGAACATGAATTATTAATCTCAATTAAAAGAATGAACGATACTAAAGTATTAATTGAAAAAATAAAAGAGGGAATTCAAGAGAAAAAAGGTAAAAACATCATTATTGCCGATTTAACCAATATAGAAGATACTATCTGTAAATACTTCGTTATTTGTCAGGGAAATTCTCCCAGTCAGGTTGGTGCTATCGTAGATTCTATCAAAGAATTTACCCGTAAAGGTGCGGACAGCAAACCTTTTGCCGTTGACGGACTTCGAAATGCAGAATGGGTAGCTATGGACTATGCGGACGTACTGGTACATGTTTTTCTACCGGAAACAAGAGCCTTTTATAATCTGGAACACCTTTGGGCAGATGCCAAACTTATTCAAATCCCCGATTTAGACTAATCAACGATTATGGACAATAATAGTAGCAACAAAAACAATAGCAATAAACCTAACAACAAGGTTAATATGCCCAAGTTCAACTTGAACTGGATGTATATGATTATTGCCCTTATGCTTCTCGGCCTCTGGTGGGGCAGTGATTCAAGGGGAGCCGGAAACAAAGCTGTCACATACAGCGAATTTCAGGATTACGTTAAAAACGGTTATGTCAGCAAAGTGCTGGGGTATGAGGACAAGTCGATTGAGGCTTATCTCAAACCTAATTCCGTAGGTGCCGTATTCGGAGCGGACTCTACCAAAGTAGGGCGCAACCCGATCATCACAAGTAGGGCGCCGTCTACTGACAAACTGGAAGAATTTTTGCAGGCAGAAAAAGAAGCCGGTCATTTTGACGGGACCTCGGATTATCCGCCTAAATCAGATATATTCCCTGCTATCCTGATTCAGGTCCTGCCGCTTGTGCTGCTGATTGCTTTATGGATATTCTTCATGCGCCGTATGAGTGGCGGTGGTAGTGGAGGTCCTGGCGGTGTGTTTAATGTAGGTAAATCAAAAGCCCAACTTTTCGAAAAAGGAGGGGCGATCAAGATTACATTCAAAGATGTAGCCGGCCTGGCGGAAGCCAAACAGGAAGTAGAAGAAATTGTGGAGTTCTTGAAAGAACCTCAAAAATATACAGACTTGGGAGGTAAAATTCCTAAGGGAGCATTACTGGTAGGCCCTCCGGGGACCGGTAAAACATTACTCGCCAAAGCTGTGGCCGGTGAAGCTAATGTACCTTTCTTCTCGCTGGCAGGTTCTGACTTTGTGGAAATGTTTGTCGGCGTAGGTGCTTCCCGTGTCCGCGACTTGTTTAAGCAAGCCAAAGAGAAAGCTCCTTGTATCGTATTTATTGACGAGATTGACGCCGTTGGACGTGCCCGTGGCAAGAATCCTGCAATGGGAGGAAATGACGAACGCGAGAATACATTGAACCAGTTATTGACTGAAATGGACGGTTTCGGTTCCAATAGTGGTGTAATCATCCTGGCTGCGACCAACCGTGTAGATGTACTCGACAAGGCTTTACTCCGTGCCGGACGTTTTGACCGTCAGATACATGTAGACTTGCCCGACCTGAATGAACGTAAAGAAGTATTCGGTGTGCATTTGCGCCCGATCAAGATAGATGATACTGTAGATGTGGACCTTCTTGCCCGCCAAACTCCGGGGTTCTCCGGTGCGGACATTGCCAATGTTTGTAATGAAGCGGCCCTGATTGCAGCCCGTCACGGCAAGAAGTTCGTTGGAAAACAAGACTTCCTTGACGCCGTAGACCGCATCATCGGCGGTTTGGAAAAGAAGACAAAGATTACAACAGAAGCAGAAAGACGTTCTATCGCTCTGCATGAAGCGGGACACGCTTCGATCTCCTGGCTGCTGGAATATGCAAACCCGTTGATTAAAGTGACAATTGTTCCTCGCGGACGTGCATTGGGTGCTGCCTGGTATTTGCCGGAGGAACGCCAGATCACAACTAAAGAGCAAATGCTCGATGAAATGTGTGCCACTCTAGGAGGACGCGCTGCCGAAGATTTATTTCTCAATCGTATCTCCACAGGTGCTATGAACGACTTGGAAAGAGTCACCAAACAAGCATACGGAATGATAGCTTATTTAGGTATGAGCGACAAACTGCCTAACTTATGCTATTATAACAATGAAGAATATTCTTTCAATCGTCCATATAGTGAAAAGACAGCCGAACTGATTGATACGGAAGTCAAGAATATGGTGAATGAGCAATATGAACGTGCAAAAAAAATTCTGTCCGAACATCGGGAAGGACACAACCAGCTCGCTCAATTACTAATTGATAAGGAAGTAATCTTTGCCGAAGATGTTGAACGTATCTTTGGAAAACGCCCTTGGGCTTCCCGCTCAGAAGAAATCATGGCTGCCAAAGAAAGTCAGGAAGCTGCCGAAGCGGAAAAGAGACTGGCCGAAGAGGTGAAAGAGAAGGAGAAAGAAATCAAGGAAGAAGAAGCTGAAAACTCTACAGAGGAGAAAGAGACAACCGAAGCTAAGATTACCGTGGAAGGTAAAGTTTCCATAGAAAAAAAGGTGATCTCGGCGGAAGGTGGAAAGAAAACAACTTAAAACGCAAATATTTTGGCTAGCAATTTTATCAAACGGGCTATTACAGGTGTGCTTTTCGTCGCCATTCTGGTGGGATGCATCCTTTACACATCATTCAGTTTCGGTATACTGTTCATAATCATTAGCGCCTTGACTATTTATGAGTTTGGACAACTAGTAAATATGCGTGCTGACGGAGTAAACGTAAATAAAACGATTATCATGCTGGGAGGAGCTTATCTCTTCCTTGCAGTAATGGGCTTCTGTATTGATGCAGCTGATTCCAAGATCTTTATTCCTTACGTACTGCTACTGCTCTACTTAATGATTAGCGAGTTATACCTAAAAAAAGAAAATCCGGTGCTGAACTGGGCATATTCTATGCTTAGCCAGCTATACATCGGTCTGCCATTCGCACTACTGAACGTACTTGCTTTCCACAATGATCCCAGTTCGGAATACAGCAGTGTTAGCTACAACCCGATTTTGCCGTTATCTATCTTCATCTTCCTTTGGTTGAGTGACACAGGTGCATATTGCATCGGTTCGCTGATCGGAAAGCATCGTTTGTTCGAACGTATTTCTCCTAAGAAATCGTGGGAAGGCTCTATCGGCGGAGGTATCGTTGCTATTGGTTCTTCCTTTATACTGGCACATTATTTTCCGTTCATGTCGATGTGGCAATGGGCAGGATTGGCGCTGGTAGTTGTAGTGTTCGGAACTTGGGGTGACTTGACAGAATCATTGCTAAAACGCCAACTTCACGTAAAAGATTCCGGTACAATTCTTCCGGGACACGGAGGCATGCTTGATCGGTTCGACAGTTCATTAATGGCTATACCGGCAGCAGTAGTCTATCTTTATGCTCTCACTTGGTTTTAAATCTGTATATTCAGAATAGAGATAAAAAATAAAGGTCGGGAAACTTTCTTTGCGAAAATTATCCCGACCTTTTTTACACACAGTTACATAGGTTAGGTTATTTATCTGATTACAGATGTAGCATGTACATCTTTAGCTTTCTCCGGCACACCGACCGGATGTTCCAGGTCAAGTACTACCACTACCCCTTCTCCATTTTCTTCAGAGTTAATCGTTACCTTAAAACCTTTCATCGTAGTTTCACCTTCTTTGGGTGTCGGGTAGAACTTTTCCAAATTATAGGAAACTCGTCCCCAACCCCAATAGTCTGTTACATCATCATACGTATTATAACGTAACTCCAAATGAACATAGCCGTCTTCACCGATGCTTAAAGTTTCCGGAGTTTCGGGTTCACCCGGCTCAGTTGCTATCTTATTCTCCACGAGACTGATGCGATGTTTTTCACTGCGAGGCAAATTCTGGCGGAAGATAATGTTCAGAAACTTTCCTCCCAGCCACATATCACCCTGATAAATCAAAATAGGATCATTTCCAAATTCTTCTTCATTTTCAGCAGTCATCTCCTCAACTTCCTTAGTCAACACTTCCTGAATACCTTCCATTTTCACCTGAACACCTTTTTCATCACTCATGTCAGCCAAAGGATTGAAAAAGGATACCACACGTTCACCATCCACAGGTTTGAACCAAGGTATAGAAGTGGCAACCGGATCGATGATTCCCCAACGGTCACCTACCAAATAATAACCTCCTCCACCGGTAGTCCGGACCGTAGCCCAGTCCCAACTGAAATCTCCGATAGAATATCCATCATCATCATCACATGATTGCAACATTGGCATTAGTGCCAGTACTAACATACCTAAAAGCCACTTAAATTTTTTCATATCTGTTCCTTTCTTTTTTAATCTTCTGCTTAATAAATAAAAAAGCCGTGCAATTACTGCATCGGCTTTACGTTTATTCAGAAAAAGAAAGTTATTTTTTCAACAGCTTCACTATTCCATGAGCTGCATGACAGGGAGCACCGGCAGGTCCCAACCGTTCCGCCACATAATCATATCCAGTAAGCATTTCCTTCTTATACACTTCATTTTCAAGAAGATTAGCCAGTTCACACTGCATATTCTTTACCGTCATGGTATCAGCAACCAACTCTTTAACAACCTCACAGTCGGCAATCAGATTAACCAATGAAATATATTTCACAGTCAGAATGTGACGTCGTAGGAACGAAATAACTTTTCCAATCGGAGTATGATAGCAAACCACCTGAGGAACACGAAACAAAGCTGTTTCGAGAGTAGCCGTTCCCGATGTCACCAAAGCCGCATCTGCATGCTGTAAAATGCGGTATGTCTGTCCGAATATAATTTTTACGTTCGCCTGCCCCACATACTTTTCATAATATTCCGGGGTAATGCCGGGCGCACCGGCTAATACCAGTTGATAATCCGGGAAAGCAGAAGCAGCTTTCAGCATATCAGGCAAATTATCCTTGATTTCTTGCTTCCGACTACCTGCCAGCAAAGCAATAACCGGTTTATTCTCCAACTGGTTTGCTGCAATAAACGCAGCAAAGTCTTTCGGGTTCGTTTCCTGATAAGCAGCCACTTCGTCCACGGTAGGGTTTCCTACATAGTGAATGGGATACTGATGCTTCCCTTCAAAAAACTCAACTTCAAAAGGAAGTATAGAGAACAATTCGTCTACATCACGTTTGATATTCTTGATGCGATACTCCTTCCATGCCCATATCTTAGGAGATATATAATAGTAGACCGGTATTTGTGTCTTTGCATGAACAAATTTGGCAATATCAAGGTTGAACCCCGGATAATCCACCAAAATTACGACATCCGGATTCCAAGCAACAATGTCTTCTTTGCAACGTTTCATATTTGCAAAGATAGTGCGCAAATGAAGCAATACAGGAATAAATCCCATATATGCCAGCTCTTTATAATGCTTCACCATTTTGCCGCCAACAGCAGCCATTAGGTCGCCCCCGAAAAAGCGAAAATCGGCTTGCGGATCTGCCGTTTTCAAGGCACTCATCAAGTGGGAAGCGTGCAAGTCACCGGAAGCCTCACCAACAATCAGATAATACTTCATGATAGTTGAAGGTTCTTAATTGAACCATTTATTAAGCTCGTCCATAAAACCATAAGCCGTCACGTCAACAGTAGTCGGGGTGATAGCTACATAGCCGTTAACCAACGCCCAATGATCGTTTTTCTCATTTTCCGGTTCATGATCGGTAAATTCACCGGTTAACCAAAAATAATTTGTATCATTCAAACGGGGACAAGGAGTCCATTCCCCGGTCCAACGTCCCTTTGCCTGTTCACAAATCCTTATTCCTTTGATATCGGCAGTATTCGGGAAGTTCACATTCAAACAAGTTAAAGGAGGAAGTCCTTTCTCCAATATCATAGCAGATATCTTGCGTACATAGAGTCCCGTAGCTTCAAAATCCGCATCATGGTCATGGTTACAAAGCGAAAAGCCAATAGAAGGAATACCATTCAGACAACCTTCAACCACCACTCCCATAGTACCGGAATAATGCATATTAGTTGCCGAATTATCTCCATGATTAATGCCTCCGACCACAAGATCCGGTTCTCGGTCGAGAACGGTATTGCGCGCCAGCTTGATGCAGTCGGTAGGCGTTCCCGTACACTTATAGACTGTTAATCCGACTTCTTTCTTGACCAGTTGATAATGAACAGGCTGCGTCACCGTCAGCGCACATCCGCTACCGGAACGCGGAGAGTCAGGAGCCATGACCACAATGTCCCCAAGAGGACGAAGAAATCTCACTAATTCATTAATACCCTTGGCCATAACCCCATCGTCATTGGAAACGAGTATCAACGGCTTCTTATTTTCCATATATTCAATCCTTTCCTTTTTAATATTCGCACAAAAGTAACAAAAAGAAGCCGTACCTCCAAACCCTCTTTCCTCCAGATGAAAAAGTATCTTCCTTCCCTGTTTCTACCCGTTTACAAATCTTAATCTTCTGCAAGCGAGCAAAAAAAGAAATAAATAT